>OGXW01000002.1_pt1 | contig 122818 bp, 96 predicted proteins | sample 1576341 | NCBI WGS metagenome assembly OGXW01 (sample SAMEA3541592, study PRJEB24748) | human gut metagenome | biome: human gut; feature: human-associated habitat; material: faeces | place: China | collected 2012
TTCATCGCTAAGTTCAAGGAAGTTACCGAATTCGATATCCATTTCCTTAGGAATAGGAGCGCCTTCCGGAAGAGGAGGCAAAGCAATAGTTTTAACTTTATGACCACGGTCAATAAAAATTTTAGCAGCAGCAGAGCCTAAAAGACCTGTACCGCCGAAAATAAGAACATTCATCAAAATATCCCCCTTTAATTATTGATAATATTATAACAACAAATGCGACAATCGTCAACAAAATTATTAAATAAATATAAACTTTTCATATAAATGAATGTTCAATAGTGATTACAACGTTTATTTTATCGTCATATTGCTTAAACAAAGCCATAATATCGTTTAAAATTTTCGTTGTATCGTTATTTTTATCGAAAGGAATTACAAGGTCAAAAATAAGGTTTTTGTGAGTTTCGCCGTTTACGAGTCTGAAATCGTGGAACGAATATTCATCATTATAGCCCTTAATGATTTTTTGCGCTATGGCTTTATATTTATTTACTTCCTCATTATTAATATCAATTGGGTCAAGATGAATACAAATCATAATATTAAGTTGCTTTTGAATTTTCTTTTCCACGTTATCTATAACGTCGTGGATATGAACAATATCCTCATTTGACGGCACTTCTGCATGAGCCGAAGCAATAATTCTGCCGGGGCCGTAATCGTGAACGATTAAATCATGAACGCCGATTATTTCTTTTTCGCTTAAAATCAAATCTTCAATACTTTTAACAAGTTCAGCCGAAGGCGGTTGACCGAGCAAAGGACCGAGAACGTCCTTCAAAACACCGATACCCGAGAAAATAATTGCAAAAGCGACAAGCAAGCCGACAATACCGTCTATATGATGAAAGCCCGTAAAATGAGAAATAAGAAGAGAAATAACAGTTGCGCCTGTTGCAATACAGTCATTAAGGCTATCCTGACAAACTGCTTTAAGGTTAATGTTATCGGTAAGTTTATAGAGCTTTTTATTAAAGAAAGCCATCCAAAGTTTAACACTGATTGCAATAACAAGAACAACAACCGAAACAATACTGAAATTAACCTCTTCAGGCTTAATAATTTTTTCTATTGAGCTTTTTCCGAGTTCAAATCCCATTAAAAGAATAATAAATGAAACGATAAGAGCGGAAATATATTCAAGCCTGCCGTGACCAAAGGGGTGTTCTTTATCTACAGGTTTATTTGCAAGCTTTGCTCCTGCGATAGTAACAACATTTGAGGCTGCGTCAGAAAGGTTATTAAAAGCGTCGGCAGTAATTGAAACCGAACCGGTAAGAGTACCTATAACAAATTTCATTATGCACAAAAGAGCATTGCACAAAATGCCGCAAATACCGCTCATTGTGCCGACCTTTTCTCTTCCGAGCGTAGAAGAAACGTCATATTTCCCACTAATATATTTAATTAAAAATTTTGTCAAAATAATCAGTCCCGATAAAAAATAGTACCTATATATTACCATTAATATTCGTTCTATGCAATAAAATTATATTGCGTTTTTTTGATTAAGTGATAAAATAAAGATATATTTCATTGTTGAGGAAAATATTATGATACTTAGAACACCGAGTTTTTACAAAGATTTCAAATGCATTGCGGGTGCCTGCCCCGACTCCTGCTGCCAAGGTTGGGAAGTTGACGCAGATGAAAAATCGCTTGAATATTACAAAACCTTATCCGGCGAAATAAGGCAAAAAATAGACAGCGTACTCACAAAAGACGAGTTTGGAAATACAATTTTTAGGCTTGCCGATAAAAAGCGCTGTCCGTTTTTAAATAATGAAAATTTATGCGATATGCATATTGCAATAGGAGGAGAGCATACGCCTTACACCTGCCGAACATTTCCGAGGTTTATCAACGATTTTGGCGGTACGGAAGAAATGGGTGTATCGTTTTCATGCCCCGTTGCAAGCGATATGATGTTTAATTTAAAAGAAAAAATGACGTTTACAGACGAGGCAAACGACAGATTGCCTGAGCTTAACGAGATTGATGCGCAGACATATTTTTATCTTGTAAAAGCAAGGAAAAAGGCTTATGAAATAGTGCAAAACAGAAATAAGCACATTAAGGACAGGCTCAAGGAACTTCTTGAATACGGAAAAGAAATACAAAAGGATTTAGAGGAATACAAAGAGGGCGACGATGATATAGACTTTTTTGAAGTATTTAACAATCCCGAAGTAATAAATCAGCAATGGGTTGAAAAAGTAAAAAAAAAAAAAGAAAAACCCATTGAAAACGAAATCTTCAATGAGCAAATTGCAATGTACTTTTTATTCAAATATTTTCTTACAGCTGTTTATGATTATGATGTTTTATCAAAAATAAAAATGGCGATAGTGGGTGTTTTAATCGTTACATATTTTGGTGAAGAAAGTTGGGTTATTCACCTTTGGAGCAAGGAAACCGAGCATTCGCAGTACAATATGGACAGATATAAAAAACTCCTCAAAGAGGCAAATTGCCTTAGCTGTGAGGAGCTTGAAAAAAGGTTGTATTAAAATTAACTGCAAGAATCGAAAAAAATTTGGCGTTTGAGAAACGGGCGAACAGTGTTCGCCCCTACGTATTTTCCCCCATTAAATCTTTGTCATTAGAGTGTTGCAAGAAGCGGCTTTATTTCATCTAATGATGAGATTTGAAAATCAGGAACAATATCGCCGTATTCAAGACCGTTTGGATTAAACCAGACGGTTTTTATTTTTGCGTTTTTGCCGCCTTTAATATCCGATGAAAGGCTGTCACCTATAATTACCGCTTCATCTGCATTAAAATTTTCAATTTGAGAGAAAACCTTATTGAAAAATTCAACGTTTGGCTTTTCAAAACCGACAACCTCGGAAATAAATATATCTTTAAAACAATGTGAAATATCGGCAGTACTCATTCTGCCTTCCTGCACTTTTTCAGCGCCGTTTGATACAACATATAAATTATAATCATTACATATAGAGTAAAGCATTTCTTTTGCGCCGTCAACAAAATAATGACCGTGTGCAAGATTTTCTTCATAAATTGCCGTTGCTTTTTGAGGTGAAACATCAACTTTGATATCATCAAAAAGAAGTTTATAGCGATTAACTTTAACCTCTTCCCTGCTTATTTCGCCAAGTTCAAGACGTTTCCACTGAGAAATGTTATATTTGCTGTATTTTTTTATAATTTCCTCAGTCGGTTCAATACTAAGTTCGTTTAAGGTTTTCGTTAAAGCTACCCTCTCGCTCATTTTAAAATCAAGTATAGTATCGTCCAAATCAAGCAAAACAGTTTTAATCATATTACACCTTTCACCTCATAAAAGAAAAATTCGCTTGCACCATTATAGCAGATACAAGCGAAAAATTCTATACAATTATTTAAAGGTCAGCCTTTGTGATTGCAATTTGCGTGACATTTACTGCAATCACCGCCGCAAACTGCACTCTTGCCTGCCTTTTTATCTTTCACAATTTTTCGTATGATTAGAAAAACAACAAGCAAAACAATTGCAATTACAATAATGTTATAAACATTTGCTTTTAAAAACGCAAGCATACAAATACTTCCTTTCTGAAAATAATCAATAATTATGCCTTAGCCTTGTCCTTTTTTGAAGTCTTAGCGTTGATTGTGAGTCTGTTATCATCATACTTATTCTTTCTGAAGAGCATATAAAGAAGACCTGCAAGGCAAATAAGAGCAGCAATGAAGCCGACAACGTTAATATCGCCTGCAAAAGCAAGACCGATTTGATATACGATAAGTGAAATGATATAAGCAAAACCGCACTGATAACCGATTGCAAACCAAGTCCACTTAGCATTATTCATTTCTCTCTTAATAGCACCGATTGCTGCAAAGCAAGGAGCACAAAGAAGGTTAAAGATAAGATATGAATAACCTGCAAGAGCAGCATGACCGCCGCTGAGATTTGAAAGGTCTTTGCCAAAGTTAACCCAAATCTCATCACCGTTTTCAGCAAGCTCGCCTGCGAAGTGATAAAGAACGCCGAATGTTGAAACAACGTTTTCCTTAGCGATAAGACCTGTAACTGCTGCAACAGCAGGCTTCCAACCGCCCCAACCGAGTGGAACGAAGAGCCAAGCAAACAAGTTACCGAACTTAGCAAGGATTGAGTTATCCATGTCCTCAACCATACCAAAGGCACCGTTTTCTACACCGAAGCCCTGGAGGAACCAAATGAGGATTGTTGCAAGTGTGATGATTGTACCAGCTTTTTTGATGAATGACCAGCCACGCTCCCAAGTTGAACGAAGAACTGTGCCGAGTGTAGGAATATGGTAAGCAGGAAGTTCCATAACGAAAGGAGCAGGGTCACCGGCAAATTTCTTAGTTTTCTTAAGCATAATACCCGAAATAATGATTGCCGCAACACCAACGAAGTAAGCAGAGGTTGCTACCCAGCTCGCACCGCCGAAGCACGCACCTGCGATAAGGCCGATAATAGGAAGCTTAGCGCCGCAAGGAATAAATGTTGTTGTCATAATTGTCATACGACGGTCACGTTCATTTTCGATTGTACGTGAAGCCATTACAGCAGGAACGCCGCAACCTGTACCGATAAGCATAGGGATAAATGATTTACCGGAAAGACCGAAATGGCGGAAAATTCTGTCCATTACGAAAGCTACACGGCTCATATAACCGCAACCCTCAAGGATTGCAAGAAGGAAGAAGAGAACGAGCATTTGAGGAACGAAGCCGAGAACTGCACCGACACCGGCTACGATACCGTCATTAATAAGACCGAAGAGCCACGGTGCAAGATGCGGTTCAAGGAATTTTTCAAGAAGTCCCGGTACCCATTCAGCAAAGAGAACATCGTTTACCCAGTCAGTTCCCATTTTTCCAATCCACTGCATTGAGATAAAATATACGCCCCACATAATAAGTGCGAAAATCGGAAGACCTAAAATTCTGTTAGTAATGATTTTATCAATTTTATCTGAAGTTGAAAGCTTACCTTTGTGAGCCTTCTTATATACAGCCTTAATTATTGAAGAAATATAAAGGTATCTTTCATTAGTAATGATGCTTTCTGCATCATCGTCCATTTCAGTTTCTGCTGCTTCAATATCCTTTTGGATATGAGCAAGAGTTGCATCTGAAATGTTAAGCTTTTCAAGAACCTTATCATCGCTTTCAAAAATCTTGATGGCGTACCAACGCTGCTGATTTTCAGGCATATCGTGAAGAGCTGCCTCTTCGATATGAGCGATTGCGTGTTCAACAGCACCTGAAAATTCGTGTTGAGGGATTGTTGAAGGACCGCCTGCTGCTTCAATAGCTGCCTGGGCGGCTTCCATAACGCCTGTACCCTTTAATGCCGAAATTTCAACTACCGGGCATGCAAGTTGCCTTGAAAGCTCTTTAACATTGATTTTGTCACCGTTTTTCTTAACAACATCCATCATATTTACGGCAACAACAACCGGAATACCGAGTTCAACAACCTGAGTTGTCAAATAAAGGTTTCTTTCAAGGTTTGTTCCGTCGATAATATTAAGAACAACATCAGGCTTTTCATCAATAAGATAATTACGTGCTACAACCTCCTCCAAAGTATATGGAGAAAGAGAATAAATACCGGGAAGGTCGGTAATGATTATATCATTATGCTTTTTAAGTTTACCCTCCTTTTTTTCAACCGTTACGCCGGGCCAGTTGCCGACATATTGGTTAGAACCGGTAAGCGCATTAAACAAAGTGGTTTTACCGCAGTTTGGGTTACCGGCAAGAGCAATTTTAATACTCATATTATGTATATCCTTTCATTTTAATTAATTATCAAGCTGTGTTAGTTTTTGCTAATTTTTATTAGTTTTCACTAACTCTCATTTCTAAAAAAAATAGGGTTAGCTCCCTATTATTCAACCTCAATAAGTTCAGCATCATTTTTACGAACCGAAAGTTCATAATCCCTGACAGTAATTTCAATAGGATCTCCCAAAGGAGCAACCTTTCTTACGTAAATCTCAACACCCTTGGTAATACCCATATCCATAATTCTGCGTCTTAATGCGCCTTCACCGTGGACACGTTTTACGGTACAGGTTTGACCTACTTTTACTTGTTTTAAAGTGTTCATTCTCTTTCCTCCTTGTATTTATATTTAATTTTAAACAAAAATCTTTTGCGCCATTCCCTCGCTGATTGCGATTCGAGCGCCTTTAACATTAACAATCACATTACCCGAATAAGAAGAAATAACAGTTACATTACCGCCGACAACAAAACCCAAATCAGCCAAATGAGCTTTAACCTCCGGCTTGCCTGCAATACGCTGTATTGTAAATTCTTCACCTGCGTTTGCTAAAGTAATCGGCATCATAATATACACATCCTCCGTTTAAGTAAATGATTGTTAGAAGCTACTAACAATCGTTAGTTTTCTCTAACCGTCTATATGTTAGCACCGGCTAACTATTTTGTCAAGTAAAAAATATAACTTTTTATAAAACTTGAAAAAAATCCGAAATAATGTTATAATATATTGTATAATATGTAACAAGCGAAGGTGCAATATGAAAATTCAGGAATCAGCCGAGAATTACCTCGAAACAATATTGGTATTAAAAAATAAGAACGGCGCAGTTCGTTCTATTGATATAGCAAACGAATTAGGCTTTTCAAAGCCAAGCGTAAGCGTTGCTATGAAAAATTTGAGAGAAAACGGCTATATTGAGGTTGACCCGTCCGGCTATATCACATTGCTTGATTCCGGCAGGCAGATTGCCGAAAAAATATACGAAAGGCACACTACCCTTTCAAAATGGCTTGTAAGTCTCGGCGTTGACGCTAAAACCGCAGCCGAGGATGCGTGCAGAATTGAGCATATTATTTCAAGCGAAAGCTTTGAAGCAATTAAAAAGATTGCAAAAATTTGACAAATAAAGGCGACCAATGGTTGCCCTACTAGATTGATGTAGTATTATAAATAAAAAACAGACATTAAATAAGCGTTGGAGAAAAACTCCAACGCTTTAATTTTATTCTTCTGTTTTATTATGCTTTTTCCTGAGAAATTCAACATTTTCATCAACAAGTTTTTTCTTAAGTGGGTACCAAAACCAAAGTATAAGTGCAAGCAAAATAAAGCTTATTGCCGGAACGAGAGTTGAGATATCGAAAATACCCTCTTTAACCTGCGATTCAAAAGCGGTTGACTTTTTATATCCAATCATTGAGAGAAGCGCACCCGAAAGACCCGAAGTGAGCGCCTGACCGAGCTTACGTGCAAAAGAATAAAGAGCATAAACAGAGCCGTCCTCACGTATTCCGTTTTTAATTTCGGAATAATCTATAACGTCGGTAATAAGCGCCCAAACAACCATCGAGAAAACACCCAAGCCAAACCAGCAAAGGAATTGCAATGCAACATAAACCCAAACGTTTTGAGGTCTGACAAAGTAAAGAAGCAAGCTTACAACACCTGCAACCATATTAGAAACAACGCTTATTTCAGCCTTTCCGAACTTTGCGGCAAGCGGCTTAGCGATAACAGCGGCAATAACCATACCTCCGCCCATCATAACAACAGAAAGACTTTGGACTTTTGCATTACCATAATAATTAGGAAATACATAGTTAGCCATTTGCTGAATAGTAAGCTGCGAAATAAGCATAAAGATTGATGCCACAATAATAGAAATAAGCGCACGGTTTTTAACTGCATTTTTAAGCATTACGCCAAGGTTATTTTTCTTAAGCTGAGCATCGGTAGCCTGTGCCCTTACACGCTCGGTAGTGAGAGCATAGCAAAGAAGATAACAAACGACTGCAAGCAAGGAGCAAACTCCTGCAACAACAGTAAACTTAACACCGTTTATAACCTCGTTTCCGTTTTCCTTATTATAAATAAGAAGAGGGACAACAGCCATAATAATAGCGCCGGCAAACATACCGCCCATTGTTCTAAACGTTGAAAGTGACTGCCTGTCATTAGGATTATCGGAAATAGCAGAAGCCATAGAGCCGTAAGGAATATTGATTGAGGTATAAAATACAGAACCCCAAAGGATATAAGTTACAAACAAATATGCAATCTTGGCAGGCTTAGGAAGCCCTGAAAGCGAGCTTTGATACATCAAAAACGAAACAATTGCAACGGGACCGCACATTCTTCTGATCCACGGCTTAAATTTACCTGCGGCAGTCATTTTGCTTTTATCGCAAATTCTGCCCATTGCTACATCCGTAAATGCATCAACAAACCTTGCAATCATCATAATAATACCAACAATATAGCCGTCAACGTCCATAACATCGGTATAAAATTTCATAAGAAAACTTGACGAAAGCAAAAATGTCAAGTCGTTACCAAAATCGCCGAACATATAGCCGATTTTGTCTTTAAACCCAAAAGGTTTAACAATTTTGTCGTTTTTCATATTAATTTTACAATCCCATCTCTTATTTTAGTGAATATTCACAAAATTATAATACTATAAATAAATAATTTTTACAATACTATAATTAGCATAATTAATACAAAAATACGAAAATAAGCAGAATTTCCAATTAATGTCTCGTTTCATCGTCAAAACATTCGCAAAAGCGAGCAGCAAACGACGGCTCCTCCCCTCCTGCATAAAGGTGACTGATATCGCCGAACTGCTGACAGCGAAAAGCGGCTATACCCTTTTCCCTTTCCTCGGTAATAAGAGTAGTTACAGAAGTAGGCAAGGCAACAAAATTGTGCCAAAAAACCATAGGTGAGCAAGACATAATATGAGAAAGCAAAACACATTCAACACCGAAATGGCAGAAAAGAACAATTGTATCGTGGTTAGAATTATTAACCTTATAAATATTGCCTTGATGTTCGTAACCGTGCTTTTTAAGAAGCTCGTCAATACCGTTGCATACCGTTTTATATTTACGCTCAACATTGCCATGGCGCATTATTTTAGAGTTGTACCATTCGTTATAATCATAATGCTCAGGATATTTTGTCCATTCATTCGGCAATCTGTCCCAGCAGGAAATATATTTTAATCCTGACAAGATTTTTCCTTCAAATTCGCAAAGCCAAGGGAGTGTTTGAGCACTTCTATTCATTTTTTCGAGAGTATAGGATGCGGTATCCTGTGCTCTGCCAAGCGGAGAACAATAAAAAGCCTTAACGTCAAGCTTAGAAATACGTTCACTTAAAAGTTTTGCCTCACGAATTCCCTTTTGGGTCAATGTATCGTGTTCATAATCAGGGTCACCGTGACGGATAATAATAAGTTTCATAAATATCACCGAGTTCATAATAACATATTTGATAAGTTTTTACAATTATGTTATTATAGCATTATGAGAATTTTAATTGATGCAGACGGCTGTCCGGTAACAATGCAAGCCGTCAAAATAGGAAACGAATACGACGTAGAAAGCATTATTTTTTGTGATACAAGCCACGAATTTAATATCAAGAATGTTAGAGTAATAACTGTTGGAAAAGGTGCTGACAGCGCAGATTTTGCACTTGTAAACAATGTGCAAAGCGGTGACATAGTCATCAGTCAGGATTACGGCTTATCGGCTATGGCTCTTGCAAAAGGCGCAATAATAATCAATCAAAACGGATTAATTATTAACGATTTTAACATAGATACACTTTTAACATCACGTCACCTTGCCAAAAAGGCGAGAAGAGCAGGAAAGCATTTGAAAGGTCCGTCAAAAAGAACGGAAGAGCAAGACGAAAAATTTGAAAAAGCACTGAGAGGGATACTTAATGAACATATTAATCGTGCCTGACAGTTTCAAGGGCAGTTTGTCGTCAAAGGAAGTTTGCAAAAGTATAAAAAGCGGAATAGAAAGCGTTGAAAATCATAATATTACTTGCTTGCCCTTTGCAGACGGAGGCGAAGGATTCGGCGAATGCTTAAGCGGCTTTTCTAATGGTGAGATACTTTACACTCGTTGCAGTGACATATATTCAAGAGGTATGAAAGGTCACATATATACTTATGAAAATACTGCCATAATAGAAAGTGCAACTGCAAGCGGACTTCAAAAGAAAAAAGACGTTATGAATGCAACATCTTATGGTACGGGTGAGTTGATAAAGTTCGCTGTATCAAAGGGTTTTGGCAACATTATACTCGGATTGGGCGGCAGCGGATGCTGTGACGGAGGAGCAGGTGTGCTAAGTGCGCTCGGTGCTGTTTTCAGAGATATTGAAGGATATGAAATTGATTACCCGGCCGGTAAAGATTTAAACAATATTTACGGTGCAGGCTTCACAGGTATTGTAAAGGGTATTAACTTTACATACGCTTGCGATGTTGACAATGTATTTTTTGGCAAAAAAGGGGCGGCTTATGTTTTTGCAAAACAAAAAGGCGCAAATAACGAACAAATAAAAGAACTTGATGACGGACTGAAAATGCTTAATGCTTTTCTTCCAAGAGACATAAGAGAGGTTAAGGGTGCAGGAGCGGCAGGAGGTATATGCGGCGGTCTTTATTCCGTTTACGGCGGAGAAATAAAAAGCGGATTTGACATACTGTGCGAAGCTTCATCCCTTGAGAAAAAAATAAAGGAAAGCGATATTGTAATTACAGGCGAAGGAAAAACCGACAATCAAACGCTTATGGGAAAGCTCGTATATAAGATAAGCGAGCTTTGCAAAAAGTATAACAAAAAATGCATTATTTTAAGCGGAGATATTGAAAATGTTAAACTCGCAGATAAAATGTACAGTCTTGTTGATAAAAACACAAGTGCCCAATATGCAATAGAAAACGCCCAAAAGCTTTTATATGAAAAAGCTAAAATAGTTATTAAAGATATAAATATTTCTTGCAATAAATAAACAAAAATAATATAATAAGTTTGTATATTATAATTACAGATGAAAGGAAAAAAACAATGAAGGTTATTTTACCAAAACACAGAGAATTTCTTATTAAATTTGAGGATGGATATGCACAGGAGGCTGAGGCTTGGGAAGCGCTCAACCAAATCGTTAAAGATTATTCTGTAGACGGAAAAAGTGTTTACAGCGAAACATTTATTGAGGACAACGAGGATAAGGTTAAGGCTCTTCAAGAGAAGTACGAATTTACATACGAAATTATTGAAAAGTAAGCAGGTATTATAATTATGTTGACTAAAACAGCTTATATGGTTGCAACGGCACATCTTGACACTGTTTGGAGATGGACAATTGCCGACACGGTTGAAAAATTCATACCGGACACATTAAGCAAAAACTTTGACCTTATTGAGAAGTACCCAAATTATATGTTCAACTTTGAGGGTGCTTACAGATACGAGCTTATAGAAGAATACTATCCAAGGGCATTTGACCAAATCAGAAGATACGTTAAAACAAACAGGTGGAATCCTGCAGGTGCGGAATACGAAAACGGCGACGTAAATATTCCTTCCCCGGAGGCTATCACACGTAACATTCTTCTTGGAAATAACTATTTTTATGAAAAGTTCAAGAAAAAAAGTAAGGATATATTTTTGCCTGACTGCTTCGGTTTCGGTGCGCAATTGCCACAAATTATCAATGATGCCGGTCTTTTAGGATTCAGCACGCAAAAACTGTCTTGGGGCTCGGCTTACCCAATACCGTTTGATTTAGGTATGTGGGTCGGCGCCGACGGAAATGAGATTGGTGCGTCATTTAATGCAAAAAGTTACAGATACAAGCTTGACGGCGACGTTCGAGCAGACTTAAGTGTTATTGACGGAATTAACAAAGCTTATATTGAAACCAATATGAAGCTTCCGTGGGTTAATCACCTTTACGGAACAGGCGACTGGGGCGGCTCGCCGACAGAGGAAAGCGTAAAAAACGTTGACGAAAGTGTAAGAGCCAACAAAGACAACAAATTATTCCAAGTAATAAGCGCAAGAAGCGATAAGGTTTTTACGAAGCTTAAAAGGTACAACAACGGTGCAAACGGCGTATTCATTCCGAGATACAAAGGCGATATGCTTATGACAAATCACGGCGCCGGCTGTTACACCTCACGTACGCAGAGCAAAAGGCTTGATTATCAAAGCGAACAAATAGCGCACAGTGCGGAATTCACTTGTTCATTTGCCTCACTTTGCGGTACATACGATTATCCCAAGGAAAATCTTAACAAGGCTTGGAAGCGTTCAATTAAACATCAATTCCACGATGACATTACAGGCACATCATTAATGGAAGTTTACAATGACGCTTGGGATGATTATTATTCGTCTATAGCTCAATTTAAAGGCGAACTGACATCGTCTTTACAGGCAATTTCAAGAAATATGGACACAAGCTGGGTTCCTGAAAACGCAGTTGCCGTTTCAGTGTCAAACCCTACGCAATACAGAAGACGTGAAAGCGTTGAAGCCAAGATTAAGCTCAACGTAAACACCCCTTTTGTCAAGGTCATTGACAAGCAAAAAAAGGAAGTGCCGAGCCAGATTATCAACAAAACAGGCAAACATTTTGAAATAGTATTTCAGGCTGACGTGCCGTCATTTGCAATCCACATTTATGCAATTGTTCCGAGTGAGGAGCAATGCCAAATAAAAACTGACCTTAAGATTAGCGGTCATACCCTTGAAAACAGCAAATACAGAGTTATTTTCAACAAAAACGGTGACCTTGCATTCTTACTTGACAAAGAACTGAACAAGCAGCTTATCACCTCTCCTATTAAGCTTGCGATGCTTCACGATACAGGCTCGCTTGCTTATCCGTCTTGGGAATTAAGAAAAGAAGATATCGACAAGGACGCTTATTGCTATGCAAACACTCCTAAATTTGAAATAATTGAAAACGGACCTGCACGAATTGCAATAAAAATTACAAGAGAGGCTGAATATTCAACGATTAATCAAATTGTTTCTCTATATCCTGACAGCAAGGTTATCAGATTTGACAACGAAATTGATTGGAGAACAAGAAGAACACTTCTTAAAGCTGTATTCCCTCTTGCAAGTTCAAATTATGTTGCAAAATATGATTCGGGTTTAGGATACACGCAAAGAGAAAACAACAGCGAAAAGCTTTATGAAGTACCTGCTCAAAAATGGGCTGACATAACTGACAAAAGCGGTAATTTCGGAGTAAGTATTCTTACAGACTGCAAGCACGGCTGGGATAAGCCTAACGACAACACATTAAGGCTCACCTGCATTCACACGCCTGTCGGAGCATTTACAAAGGAAACAAGGCAAGATTTACAAGACCTCGGCAGAAACTGCTTTAGCTTTGGAATTTTCGGTCACGAGGGTGACATTGAAAACGGGACTAACCGTGAATCAATGGTATTTGCAAGAAAGCTTATCACCTGTGAAGTAAAAAAGCAGAGCGAAAAGGGCGAATTTTCTCAAGTTGCCAGCCTTTTAAAATTATCGCACGACAATATTGTTATCAGAGCTGTAAAAATCAGCGAATATGACAAAGACGCTTTAATTGTAAGGCTTAATAATGCAACGGCTATTGAGCAGAAAAATGCGGCGCTGAGTGTATACAGAGAATTTGAAGAAGTTGACGAAGTAAACACAAGCGAAGAATTTTTAAGAAAGCATACACCTGCCGAAAAGAAAACAATCATAATTTCATTAAAGCCATTTGAAACGATGACATTGAAAATTAAATTTGCAAAAGCACCGGAGTGTAAGTTCAACAATACTTACTCCCCAATGCGACTTAATTACAATGTTAAAGCGTTTACAAATTACAAGAATATGAAGTACAACATACTTCAGGGCGGTGGATACTCTCTGCCGATTGATTTAATCAGCAAAAACATTAAAGTAAACGGAATTGATTTTTACATTCCTCACGGCAACAGCAAAGGAAAAACTCCAAGGTTTGACGCAGTAGCTTGCAGAGGTCAAAAAATCAGGCTTGACGGAAAATATAATCAAATATATATTCTCGCAGGAGCAGTAAGCGAGGAAGATATAGTAGCAACATTTAAAATTGACAGAAAAGAATACAAAGTCAATTTCAAATCAATGACTGCACATTACAGTAAATGGGATATGTACGGCTTAAATCAGACAGCTCATACCGATGACGAAACAACATTCGGATACGAATTTACTCATCTTCATCACCCTGAGGGCAATATCGTAAAAAAAGCAAGAATTTATCTTTATTCACTCAATGTTAAGAATAAAAAGATTTTGCGTTTTCCGGACAATAACAAATTAGTTATATTTGCAATGAGTTCGGCACAAAAGGAAGAATTTACCAATCTTGCAGAAAATGTTATTGACGTTGTTGAGGATAATTATGACTTCGGCAAAATTCCTCCGATTGACAAAATCACCGATAAAACAGAGGCGATAACAATCCGTGCAGGTAAAATTCAAGACCAAAGAAACGGCGGCAAAGGAAAAGGCTTTTTAAGAGATAATATAATAACCAATATTATCCGTTCATACACAAAAAGCGAATGGTAAACATTTAAAGCAGCGATTAGATATACAAAAAATGTATATTTAATCGCTGCTTTTTGTAATGGTATTTTACTTTACATTTTTGAATTGTTAAAAACGCTGTGGAAAACGTTGTTGAGAATGTGGAAAAGTGACGCTTTTGATATAAATAATTGTTGAAAACTATGTGGAAAATGTTAAAAATGTAAAGGATTTTACTTGACAGGAAAAGTTTTCCACTTAAAAGACACGAGTTTGATAAAATATACATATTGACAAAAACACAAATAAATGAAAAAACGCACTTCAAAACGAAGTGCGTTTTTGTTATATATTAATGATTATTTCTTAATAATTATTTCTTGAAGAAATTAACGATTTCGCTGAAAGCGTCATCATCATTATCATTGAATGTTGAAACAGGAGAAGTAGCAGCTGCTGAACTTTGAGCAGGAGCAACCGGAGCAGCGATAGGAGCTACAGGCTGCGGAGGAGCAACTTCCTTGTTTGCTGTTGTTGACTTGATAGGAGCGCCGGGGCCCTCGTCACCAAAGCGGGTAGCAATAACAGTGATAATCATTTCGTCCTCAAGTTCTTCATCAAAGTTAGCACCCCAGATGATTTCACAATCAGGATGAACTGCAGCGCTTACGATTGAAGAAGCAGCATCAATCTCTTCAAGACCGATATCTGTTGAAGCTGTGATATTGATAAGAATACCACGTGCGCCATCAATAGAAGTATTAAGAAGAGGTGAAGAAATAGCCTGCTGAGCAGCGAGTTCTGCTTTATCCTTACCCTTAGCACGACCAACGCCCATATGAGCATAGCCTGAATCCTTCATAATCTCAGTTACATCGGCAAAGTCGCAGTTTACAAGACCTGTTGCATTAACGAGGTCAGACACTGACTGAACGCCCTGACGAAGAACATCATTAGCGATTTCAAATGCATTGAGAAGAGTAATCTTTTCTTCAGTAACATATTTTAAATTTTCGTTAGGAATTACCATGATAGAGTCAACGTACTGAGCGAGCTCCTTGATACCTTCCTGTGCCTGCTTCATTCTTCTGTTACCTTCGAAAGCGAAAGGAGTTGTAACAACTGCTACAGTAAGAATGCCGAGGTCTTTTGCGATTTTAGCTACTACAGGGGCTGCACCGGTACCTGTTCCACCGCCCATACCGGCAGTAATAAATACCATTTCTGCGCCTGTAAGTACGTCTGTAAGAGCTTCTCTGCTCTCTTCAGCGGCACGAGTACCTACTTCAGGCCTTGCACCTGCACCCATACCTTTAGTAGCTTTTTCGCCGATAAGAATTTTATGTGTTGCTGTTGACTTTGCAAGAGCAGGCTTATCAGAGTTAACTGCTACAAATTCAACGTCTTGGATATTACAGTGTACCATACGGTTGACTGCGTTTCCGCCGCCTCCGCCGACACCTACTACTTTAATTTGTACTACTTTTGAGTCATCTGTATCGATTTCATAACGTCCCATTGCAAGATTCTCCTTAATTTTATTATTCTTAGTCTATATTCCCCTATAGGCTTTTGTTACTATCATATTGTAACAATATTGTAATCAAATTGCAATACTTTTTTTGAATTATTCTAAAAGTTTTTGACAATGTTTTATAGTTAAATTTTTTATTGTTTGTTGTTTTTGCACAAATTCCAACAATATTCACATTTAGTGTAAAGCTAACTTCTTCACAGCTATTCTTCTGTAAAGTATATTGCCTTGTCAGTCGTTATTGTCATTGTACCTGTAGCATTAGGATTTGAATCATTAAGTTTATCGCAAGCCGTAAGTCCTTTCATAATCTTACTGTCTAAATCCTTGCTGTTGCCGAGTTTAAACGTAATTCTATTGTCGTAAACAACGTAGTTTTCGCTTATATTTTTACTGTAAATAGCAGTAATTTCAGTAAAATTATTATCTTTAATACTTTTTGCAAGACGTGCAAGACAAGTGCCAACATCGGAATTTTTAAATTCTATTTTATGACCCGCAACAGCGCTTTTTATATCCGTTTTGTTAATAACTATACCCGTCGCCATTTGCGCACCCTTTTCAAGTACCTTAAAGTTATCGTCGAGTAAGATATATGTATTATCATCGCACAAAAGCGAATAAGAAGGCTTTGCGTCGGTTATTATAATTTCTATTGTATCGGGTAACTTTCTTTTGATTTCAGCCTTGTAGACGTATGGCAGGTTTTCTTCAATCCTTTGTGCCGCCGATTCGGTATCAATTGTAAAAAGATTTTTACCCTTTTGAATAATACATTGTGATATTATCTTATCCTTTGAATAAATCTTACTGCCTGAGCTTGTTATATTGTTTATTTGGAAAAAAACCGTCAAGCAAAGTATTGCTCCGATTGCAATAATAACAAGAATTGCACCTATCCAACTAAGCGTTTTTCTGAGTTTATTTTTCTTTTCACGCCTTTTTGTTTCCCTTTGGCGCCGTTCAACCCTCGTCATACCGTATTTCTCACTTTGACGTGATTTTTTTTGCTGAGCCTGAATAATCTTGTTTTGAGACTCCCTATATAGTTTTGGAGGCTCAATACCCAAATCAAAAAATTCATCATCAATTTTTGACGGCTTTGAATTTCTGTTATTCAGTTTCTTTTTTGCTTGCTTTTGCCTTGGTTTCTCCTTCATTTTTGCTCCTCTTAATGTCAGCACCTATGGATGAAAGTGCGTTTTCAAGATTTTCATATCCTCGATCTATATGCTCTATACCATAAATATTACTTTCCCCGTTTGCGCAAAGAGCTGCAACAACAAGAGCGGCTCCGCCACGTAAATCAGTTGCGTTAACGTTTGCCGAATGTAACTTATTAACACCGTTAATAACGGCGATATTATCCTTAATTTCTATATCTGTACCGAATCTGTTAAGCTCACTCACATATCTGAATCGATTTTCAAATATTGTTTCCTGCAAAATAGAAGTCCCTTTAGCAAGTGCAAGAGCAACTGCCACAGGCGATTGAGAATCGGTAGGAAAGCCGGGATAAGGCATTGTTTTAATACTTCTTACCCGCTTTAGCTTTTTGGGTGAAACAAGAGTCAATGAATTATCCGACAAATATATTTTACAACCCATTTCTGTAAACACGGGGAAAACGGGAGATAAATGACTTTGCCTTATATTATTAACGGTAAGCTCTTTTGAGCAAACAGCTCCGAGCGACATATACGTTGAAGCAAGTATTCTGTCGGGGATAATTGTATGTTCGCACGCATCAAGCTTTTTTACACCGTCAATAACTATAGTTGACTCCCCTGCGCCGTATATTTTAGCGCCGCAATGGTTTAAAAAATCGGCAAGATCGCTTATTTCAGGCTCACGTGCAGGATTTACAATAATTGTCTTTCCTTTTGAAATTGCCGAGGCAATAATTATATTTTCCGTAGTACCGACACTTGGAAAAGGCAATATTATTTTAGTGCCTATAATTGAAGTTGCACAAGCATTAATCGACGAACCTTTTACGCTGACGTCTGCACCCAAATCGTGAAACGCTTTAAGGTGGAGATCTATAGGCCTTGTGCCTATTTCACAGCCGCCGGGATAAAAGATTGAGGCACAGCCCTGCCGAGAAAGAAGAGCACTCAAAAATATTATTGACGAGCGCATAGTGCGCATAGTGTGCTCACTTATTTCGTTTTTATTAACCACGCTTGCGTCAACAAAAACGGTACTTTTTTCTCTTTTGACTTTGCAACCGAGAGATTTTAATATATCAAGAGTTACTCTTACATCGCTTAAATCAGGGCAATTATGTATAACGCTTTCACCCTTGATTAAAAGTGTTGAAGCAAGGATTGGCAAGGCAGAATTTTTAGCGCCGTGGACAGAAATTTGCCCTGAAAGCTTTTTACCGCCGCATATTTTAAAATATTCCATTTAATCACCTCTGCACGATATTCTATGCAAAAGCGATTAATTTGTTATTTAGTTATTTTGCAAGGGATATGATGATATCTGCAATTCTCTCTCTTGCATCGGTTATTGCCATATTCTTGGCATTTTCCTCAATTTGAATTAGCTTTGCAGGATTTGAAAGCATTGAATCAATAGCCTCTTTAAGTGAAGCGGTTGTTAAATCCTTTTCCTCAATAATTGAGCCTGCGCCACGGTTTACAAGCGCCATAGCGTTGTGGAACTGATGATTTTCTGCAACATAAGGCGACGGAATGAGTATTGAAGCTTTACCGAGCGCCTCGATTTCAGAAAGGCTTGAAGCGCCTGCTCTGCCGATTACAAGGTCAGCACCCGACATACAGGTATCCATATCATCAATATACTGCCTAACCTCAACATTTCCCTTTACCAAGCCTTTTTTGCCGTCAACAAAACCGTTTTCTTTAAATTTTTCAAGAAATTCGCCGCCGTTAGTTCCGACTGAATGAATATGGTAATATTTATCGTTATTTGCGCTTTCAAGAAGAATATCAAACATTGCGTCATTAAGCGGCTTTGCACCGAGTGAACCGCCGAAAGAAAGAACAAGATATTTTCCGTTTGGTATACCAAGTTCTTTTCTTGAAATATCTTTGCGTGCCTTAAGGAGTTCGCCACGAACAGGAAGCCCTGTAACAACAACCTCATTTTTAGGCTCAAGATGCTTTTTAGCATCTTCAACGGTAAGCATTACTTTATCCACTTCTTTTGCAAGGGTTTTATTTGTAATGCCGGGATAAGCGTTTTGCTCGTGAATACAAGTAGGAATATGCATACTTACGGCGGTTTGGAGAACAGGACCCGATACATATCCGCCAAAACCGACTGCTACGTCAGGCTTAAAATCCTTAATTATTTTCTTGCAGGCGCTGTTTGAAGTCACCAGCTGACAAACGGTTTTGATATTATGCACGATTGCTTTTGGTGCAAATGAACGGCGAAAGCCGGAAATCTTGATGGTTTTGAAATCGAAGCCTGCGTTTGGAACTAAGCGTGATTCCATATGGTCTGCCGTGCCGACAAACAAAATTTCACTATCCGGATATTTTTCTCTTATATATGACGCTACTGCAAGAGCCGGGTTAATATGGCCTGCAGTGCCGCCTGTTGCAAATAATATTTTCATTTTTGACACCTATACCTTTTGTTGATTTGTTTTTCTTGAAACAGATAGAACTACTCCTATTTCAAACAAGAGCATAAAAATTGCCGTGCCGCCGTAGGAAAAAAACGGAAGTGCGAAGCCGGTGTTGGGAAGAGTATCTGTAACAACAAGAATATTCAGCACTACCTGAAGTCCTATTTGAGCAACAACGCCGATAATAAGAAGCGATCCGAATTTATCTTTACATCTTGAAGCGATAATCAAGCCCCTGATAACAAGTGCGGCAAAAAGTACAATGATTATTGCAGCGCCGAAGAAGCCAAGCTCCTCGCATACGATTGAAAAAATAAAGTCGTTTTGCGGCTCGGATACATAGAGATATTTTTGCTTTGAATTGCCGAGCCCTACACCGAAGAAACCGCCCGAACCGATAGCATAAAGTGAATTGTTTGTCTGCCATCTGCCGTTCAAAGGGTCATAGTCTTTATCAAGCCAAGCAACAATTCGTTTGCCCGCATAATTTTCAATAAGTGTCGGAAAACTGACGACAAGGAAGCCTAAAAGAACAATTACCGCCAAGCCGAATGCAAACAGCTTCCAATCGCTTCCGCCTGCAAACATAAGGCAAGCGCCGATAAAAAACATTAATATTGTGCACGAAAGATGATGTTCAAGATAAATAAGGCCGCAAAAAATTGCAATTATTCCGATAGGGATTAATATGCCGTATTTCATTGTTTTCATCTTTTTATAATATTTACTTATATAAACCGCAAGGGTTAATATAATCGTAAACTTAGCGAGGTCAGACGGCTGAATGCTAACAGGTCCGAGAGGTATCCAGCGTTTGAAGTTCTGAACATTTGTATGATAAAAAAGAACAATTACCAAAAGCGCTATCGTTACAACGAATACAGGTTTATATATTGCTTTTAATATTTTATAATTTATTTTTGACATCAAAAGCATTGCAACAAGTCCTGCGACTGCAAACACAATTTGGCGAATAAAATAGTAATATGAGCTGTCCTTATAATAATATGCGTATGGATATGACGCTGAAAAGAGCATTATTAAACCTATTGTTAAAAGTGCTATAGTTAAGCCTAAAAACGGAATATCAATGCTGCCGGTTAAAAAATAGGTATCCTTAAAGCTTTTCCATTTGCTTGGCTTAACCACTATTTGCTCATTATTATTTGGCATAAGAACACTCCTTTCAAGTTTTTTAATTTATATTATTTTGCGAAATTTCCGAAATAGAGAAGAAGAACACCGATTACGCATCCGATTGCATTAACGAGTGAAAATACAACACAGATTTTCTTTTCCTTCCAACCGCACATTTCAAAATGGTGATGAATAGGCGCCATTTTGAACACACGCTTACCGTGAGTGATTTTGAAATAGCCGATTTGAATAATATCACTCATAGTTTCGCAAACATAAACAATACCGATTGGAAGCAGAATAATCGGGCATTTGCACATATAGCCGAGAGCTACAACCATTCCGCCGAGGAAAAGCGAGCCTGTATCGCCCATAAATGTTTTGGCAGGATTCCAATTCCAGCAAAGAAAGCCCAAAACACCGCCTAAAAGAGCGCCTGAAAAAATTGTAAGACCGGCAAAACCCTGAATATAGCCCAAAACTATAAACGCAATTGCAACAGTAGACGTTACGCTTGAGCAAAGGCCGTCAATGCCGTCTGTAAGATTAACGCTGTTTACACAGCCGTAAACGATAAATATTGAAAGAATCCAAAATACAACAGCAGTAAATATGTTCTTTTCAAAATTAACTCTGCCGATAAAAGGAATATACCAACTTGTGTTATGAGACATCCAAAGAGTTGCTATATATCCCAAGGTGACGATAAGTTGACCGAGTGTTTTTTGCTTAGGTGACAAACCCTCGTTTCTTTTAAGTTTAATTTTCGTAAAGTCATCAATAAAGCCGACTGTACCGCAACCGAGCGCCAAAATTAAGCCGGAAAGCAAAAGAACAAGTTCACGCCCGTTCATTATTGATGAATATTCGCTTTCAAGATTACCACCCGAAAGGTGATAAATCAATACAGTCAAAGCAAATGAAATAACGATACCGATAATAAACATAAGACCGCCCATATTAGGCGTGCCCTGCTTTGATTTGTGCCACTTAGGGCCGATGTCAAGAATAGTTTGACCGAATTTTAACTTGCGAAGCCACGGGATAATTACAAAGCCTAAGCCTGCGGTTATGCCAAAAGCAATTACAACGCTGATTATTAATGCTGCTGTACTGTTCATTTATTTTTCCCACCTGTCATACACGTTATTTATTACATCCTCAAGCTTCATACCTCTTGATGCCTTGAATATTACTGCATCGCCTTTGTTTGCAAGCTCGAAAAGTTTATTTGAAAGTTCTTCTTTATTATTAAAATAAAATGCGTTTTTCATTCCGTTTTCTTTAGCGCCGTCCACAATATATTTTGCATCATTGCCAAAAGCCAAAAGAAAATCAATTTTATTATCTGCCACGGCTTGACCGACTTCATAATGAGCTTTTTTTGAATAATCGCCAAGTTCCAGCATATCGCCCAAAACCGCTATTTTTTTATTTGCCTTTGTATTGGCAAGAGTTTTGATTGCCGCATTCATTGAATCCGGGCTTGCATTGTAACAATCCTCAATAGAGGTTATTCCGCCTACGGTTACGCTTTTTTGCCTCATTCCGGCAGGAACGTAATTTGAAAGAGCGTCAGCCGATTTTTGAGAATCAATGCCGAGAGTTATACCAACAGCAAAAGCCGCAAGAGCATTATATACATTATGAATACCGATAGTAGGGATTACGATATGTTGCGTGCATAAGTAAAACTTACCTGTTACACCGTCGATTTCAGGAATTATTTTTGTGATTGTATATTCAACGTCAAATGAGGTTGAGCCGTTTTCTTCTTTGATATTTTTTGCTTTATAATTTGCGCTCTCGCTTTCAATACCGAATGTGATTACGTCATATTTTTCCATAATCTCGTCTTTATCAAGAATCGTTTTAAGCATATCGTTATCAACATTAATGATAAACGGTGAGCCTGCTTCTAAGCCGTCAAGAATTTCAAGCTTTGATTTAAGTATACCCTCACGTGAGCCGAGATTTTCAATATGCGACACACCGATATTTGTTATCATTGCAAGTGTAGGCTTAGTAGCAGTTACAAGTCGGTGAATTTCGCCAAAATGGTTCATTCCCATTTCAATAACCGCCGCCTCGGTGCTGTTATCAATTTGAAAGAGCATTTGGGGCAAGCCGATTTCGTTATTTAGGTTCCCCTGAGTTTTGATTGCGTTAAACTCTGAATTAACTACAAGATAGGTAAATTCCTTTGTTGTTGTTTTGCCGACCGAGCCTGTAAGTGCAACAACAGGGATATTAAATTTTGAACGATAATAGGCTGAAAGGTCAAGAAGTGCTTTTGAAGTATTCTCAACTTTTACAAACGCTCCGTTTACCTCAATATCCTCACTAATCATTACAGCAGCTGCGCCAAGGCTCAATGCTTCGTTTGCAAATTGGTGCGCATCAAAGCGTTCGCCCTTAATGCAAATAAAAAGGCAACCTTTTGTAATTTTTCTTGTATCGATACAAACAGCGTTTATTTGAACATCAAAATCCGTTTTAGTATTTAACGCTTTTGCAATTTCTTTTAATGTTAAAACTTCCATAATTTATTTCATTTTACCGAGAACCTCGGCAATAACTTCTCTTTCGTCAAAATGAATTGTGCCTGTAGGCAAAATTTGATATGTTTCGTGACCCTTACCTGCAAGGAGAATAATATCGTCCTTTTTAGCATGAGTAATTGCATATTCAATAGCCTCGTGTCTGTTTTCAATAACAGTGTAAGGAGTTTTGATATTTTGCATACCTACAAGAATATCATCAATGATTGCACGTGGATTTTCACTTCTCGGATTATCCGACGTTACAATGCAGTAATCGGATAATTCTGCGGCAATCTTACCCATCTTAGGGCGCTTTGTTTTATCTCTGTCTCCGCCGCAACCGAAAAGGGTTACTACTCTGCCCTTTGCAATTTCCTTAAGAGAAGTAATAATATTTTCAAGTCCGTCAGGTGAATGAGCGTAGTCAATAATGATTGTGAAATCTCTGCCGCTTGGTACAACTTCAATTCTGCCCTTGACTCCTTTTGACTTTGCAACTGCCAAAAGAACATCCTCAAAATCAATACCGAGTGCAAGAGCACATGTTACTGCGCAAAGAGAGTTATAAACCGAAAATCTGCCCGGAATTGGACAAATACATCTGCCGATAGAATCATTTGAAACAATTTCATATTCAACACCGCTTGGCTTAAACTTAACGTTTTTTGCGGTATATGTTGCATTATTTGTATCAACTGCATAAGTAACAACCTTATCAAAATTAAGACCATCAATAATTTTTAAGCCGTGTTCGTCGTCTGCATTTGTTACTGCGATATCGGAATTTTCAAAAAGCTTACGCTTTGAATTGAAATAGTTTTCCCAAGTTTTGTGATAATCGAGGTGGTCTTGAGTAAGATTTGTGAACGCACCGAGAGTGAATCGAAGTCCGTTTACTCTGCCCTGTGCGAGTGCTTGAGATGAAACCTCCATAACGCAGTATTCGCAATTTGCTTTTACCATAAGCGAAAACAGCTTTTGAAGCTCATACGGATCCGGAGTTGTATATTTAGCAGGATAAATCTCATCACCCACCATATTTTGAACAGTTCCGATAAGTCCGACTTTTTTGCCGACATTTTCAAGAATTTGCTTAATCAAAAATGTGGTAGTTGTTTTTCCGTTTGTGCCTGTTAAGCCGATAAGCTTTAATTTTTCGGCAGGGTTACCGAAGAAATTAGCACAAATAGGAGAATAAACGGCTCTTGAATCTTCAACAATAATTTGACTGTCAAGACCGAGATCGTGGTCAACGACTACTGCAACCGCACCGCTTTCAAGCATTTTTTTCGCAACGCTGTGTCCGTCAAAAGCAGCTCCTTTAATGCAGATAAAAAGCGAGCCGTCTTTTACAAGACGTGAATCCTGCGTAACGTCCAAAACGTCAACGTTTTCAAAATCGTTTTTAACGTTAATTCCCTTTAATAAATCTTTAAGCTTCATATTAAAACCCCATATCTTTTAGTCTAATACAGACTGTGTATTTTTAAATGTGACGGTAACTACCGTTCCTTTTTCTACCTTTGCCTGCGTTTCTTCACTTTGCCTGTATGCCACAACAGTTCCGCTTGACATACTGTTACCTGCGATTTGAATATTAAGATTACTGCTTGAGGCAAGGTCCTTAGCTTCGTTAACGGTAAGCCCGTTAAAATTAGGAACATTTACCGTTTGTTTTTCAGAATCATCGGTATAAAGATAAACCGTACCGCCGTTAGGAATCGTATCTGCACCCGACGGGCACTGTCTCGTAACGGTTGAATCATCACCGACAACAACGAAGTTAAGATTGTTTTCTTCAAGCGTTTTTTTAGCTTCGTCAAGACTTTTGCCGACTACGTTAGGAGTCTGCTTTGAAAGATCTTTCATTTCAGAGTCATTATATTTTGGTTCAATACCGAGAACATTCATAGCCTCTTGAGTAACCTGTGCGGCAATAGGAGCGCAAAGAGCACCACCGCCCAAATCCTGGTTTGGCTCATCAACGATTATAAGCATTGCAATCTCAGGATCGTCACTCGGAGCAATTGCACCAAACGATACAATATATTTATCGCCCTCGCCATTTTTTGACTCACCGAGCTTTGTTGAAGTACCTGTTTTACCGCCTACGCTGTAACCTGCAACGTAGCCGTTTTTACCTGTACCGTTATCAACAACCGATTTCATCATTTTTCTGACTTTTTCGGATGTGTCTGCACTGATAACCTGCCTTATTTCCTTGGTTTGAGTCTTTTTAACCGTTTTGCCGTTTGCATCGACAATACTTGACACAAGATAAGGCTGTAAAAGTTTTCCGCCGTTTGCGATAGCGCAAAGACCTGTGCAAACCTGAATAGGAGTAAGCGAGTTTGTTTGACCGAAAGAAGCAGACGAAAGCTCAACTATTCCGTATTGGTCCTCTTTGTAATATTGTGGAGAAGCCTCACCCGGAAGGTCGATATTTGTCTTTTGTGTAAAGCCGAAGGCATCAAAATACTTGAAATAATTATGAACACCTAATTTTTGACCGATTGTGATAAAAAACGGGTTACAGGAATTTTCAAGTCCCTGAGTAAGAGTTTGTGTTCCGTGGCCTGGGTGATAGTGGCACTTCATTTTGTATTTGTCAACTTGGATAGAGCCTGTGCAGTTATACGTTGTATTCAAATTTACAACATTTTCCTCCAAAGCGGCAGAAGCGACAAATGTTTTAAAAACAGAACCGGGTACGTATGTGTCGGATACTGTAAAATTGCGCCACTGATTTTGAACAGCAGCACTTTCAGCCTCTTGCTTTGCTGTTTTATCGCTGAGCTTTTTAATCGCTTTTTTATCCTTGCTGTATGTAAGCTTATAAGGCTCGTTGCAATCGTAATCAGGAAGAGATGACATCGCAAGTACAGCGCCTGTGTTACAATTCATAACAACACCGTAAGCACCCTTAGCCTGATATTCGTTCATCGTTTCTCTCAAGCCTTTTTCAAGATAATACTGAATGGTTTGATTGATTGTGAGAACTATTGAATCGCCGTCTGTTGCGGCAATGCTTGTTTCATAGTCGTTTGCGATATTGTTAGACTTAGCATCCTTTGCGGTAATTATTCTTCCGTTTGTGCCTGTAAGCTGTTCGTCATAATAAGCTTCGATACCAGAAAGGCCCTGATCGTCTGCGCCTGTAAAACCGATAACGCTTGAAGCAAGTGTGCCGTAAGGATAATATCTTTTTGTTGTTTGTTCTGTACCGATACAGCCGCCCAATTCGTTTTTCGACACAAATTTTGAAAGTTTCTCTTTTATGTTATTTTCGACTTTCTTTTCAACAAGTTCATAATGATTTTGATGAGTTGTTTTGTCATAAAACTCTTTTTTCTCATCTGCGTCATAACCAAAAAGATTTGCGAATTCATCAACAATCAAATCTCTTTGCTTGTCTTTAATGTTGAGCGGGTCGATAAATACATTCCAAACCGAAGCCGACTGAGCAAGCACGTTACCGTTTGAATCATAAATCGTTCCACGCATTGCCGTGATTTCCGTATCCTTAAGCTGCTGTGTTTCAGCTTTTTCGGAAAGTTCCTCGCCACGTACAATTGTAAGATAAAAAACTCTCGCCACAGTTGTTGTCATAAGAAAGATGATTACGACTGCCATAATAAGAATTCTTTTGAGCATTCTTTTTGAAGTATTCACTTTTAATCATCCCCTCGCAATTGTTCTCTTATTTAATAATAACATAGAGAGTTAAGTATATTCTTAACTCTCATTAATCTTACGCTTAAATAATATATATTATTACTTAGCAACAGACGTTTTTTCAGCCTTGGATTTTGCCTGCTTTTGCTTTAAAACTGCCTGTGCGGCAGCAAGACGTTTTTGCTTATACTGCGAAACGTCAATATATTTTATCTGATTTGATTTCATTTTGGTCATACCAAGCTTCTCGACTGCATATTGGTCAATCATACTCATTGACACAAGGCTGTCAAGTTCACTGTTAAGACGTGTATTTTCACTTTGAGCGGTAGAATAATTTTTTTCAAGCCTTGAAATCTCAAAGGTAAGTTCATTTGTTTTTGCATTGGTATAAAGAACGGCAAAAAGCATAGAAAGGCACAATGCCGCCACTGTTGTAATACTTAAAGCCTTTTTAAAACTGAGTTTTTGCTCGTGAACAAGTTGAGCCTTGCTCTTTCGCTGCCCTCTTTGCCTTACCTTAAATTCTTTTTCGGGTTTCGGAATATAAGCCGGAGCCGCAGAGCTACGCTGGTAGTTAAATGCCTGAACGGCATAAGCCGCATCAGAGCCGTATGAATAACGCCTAAAATCGCCTGTATTAGTCATTTTTTACTCCTCCTAACTTTTTCAATTCCTATATTTTAATCAACTAAAATTTTTCAAAAATTCTAAGCCGTGACGACCTTGCACGAGGATTTTCCTCAAGTTCCTCTTTAGAAGGTGAAATTGATTTAAAGGTCTTTCCTTTTGGCTTTTTTCCGCACACACAAACAGGAAATTCCTTAGGGCATGTGCAGCCTTGGCACCACTTTGCAAATTGCTCTTTAACAATTCTGTCCTCAAGAGAATGAAACGTTATAATTGCAATTCTGCCGCCCGGTGCAAGAATATCAAATGCGTCCTCAAGTGTTGATTTAAGCACATCAAGTTCTGCATTAACTTCTATCCTGATAGCCTGAAACGTACGTCTTGCCGGGTGAGCATCACGCATTGCCTTTTGCGGCATTGAGGATTTGATTATATCAACAAGTTCAAAAGTGGTTTCAATAGGTTTTTCTGCCCTTGCCTTAACTATATTTGCGGCAATTCGACGTGAAAATTTTTCCTCGCCGTATCTGTAAATAATATCCGCAAGCTGCCTTTCGTCATAATTATTTACAACATCATAAGCGCTGAGCCCGCTTTTGCTCATTCTCATATCAAGCGGTGCGTCCTTATGAAATGAAAATCCCCTCTCGGCAGTATCAAGCTGAAACGAACTCACACCGAGGTCTAAAAGCAGACCGTCAATTTTTTCTATATTAAGATTTGAAATAATATTTTTTATATTTGAATAATTATCGTGAACAATAGTTACGTTTTCCTTATCACCCAAGCGTTCGTTAAGAACTGTGATTGCGTCGGGGTCTTGGTCGATAGAAATTACTCTTTTAGCACTTTTTGCAATCTCACCGCTGTGGCCTCCGCCGCCTGCCGTGCCGTCAACTATTATTTTATTTTCGTTTAAATCAAGTGCCTTTATCGCTTCGTCAAAAAGCACGCTTTTGTGAACAAACTCCATTACTGCTCATTCCCCTTGACCTTATCCATCAAGTCATAAATACCCTGCGTATGGTCGTAAGAATTATAAATTCTTTCATACTCATCCGTATTCCAAATTTCGATTACCTCGCCTTTACCCTTGAATACAACAGTTGATTCATTAGTAAGAGCGGCAGCCTCCTTAAGCCTTTGATTGACTGTAAATCTGCCCTGAGCGTCAAGCACGCCCTCCTCGGCATTATCAAGAAAGCTTGTTGTAGCGTCATATTTTTGATTTTCAGTTCCCTGCTGCATTGCGTCATACGTAGCCTCAAAATGCTCAACAGGATAAAGAGTAAGGCATTTGCAACCCCTAACGGTTACTGCAACCATATAAAATTCCTTACCAAGACGCTCTCTCCACTTAGTAGGAACAGAAAGACGTCCTTTAGAATCAAGCTTATAACCGTCTAAAGTACCGACAAACAAACGCATAATTTCTGCTCCTTTCGTGAATTTTGATTGAAATTTAATGGGATTAACTTGAAATCAATGGGATTTTTATGGAATTAACACCATTGATTACATTATATAAGGGTGTAAAGGTATTGTCAAGTACAAATTGCTTCGATACTAAATTTTAATATTTGTAACACTTTTGTAACTTTTAGAGCATAAAAAAGGTCAAGGCTCAATGTCCTTGACCTTTTCACAATCCCTGCGGGTCAGAATATATATTTCATTTTAATATAACATCATCAAAAAAATAAATTTGCAACAAAAACGCAAAAATGTTATTGTGCAAATGTATAAAAATATGTTATAATAGATAAACATTAATTTTTCGGAGGACGGAATATGCAGGAATACAAAACCTCTTGGAGAGAAAAAATCTGCTTTGGCGTGGGCGCAATAGGGCTTGACTTAAGTTACGGAATGTTTTATTCGTTTTTAAGCTACTATTTATCAAGCGTACTTGGTCTTAAAGAAGCATTTTTACTTCTTCTCACCCCTATTGCAAGAATTTGGGACGGAATTAACGACCCTATGATGGGCACAATTGTTGACAACACAAGAACGAAGCACGGCAAATACAGACCTTGGATACTTATAGGCGCTATATGCAACGCAGTAGTTCTTTTCTTACTGTTCACAAGCTTCGGTATGAGCGGAACAAAGCTTTACATATACATAGGCGTTATGTATATCCTTTGGGGTATGACAAACACAATGGCGGATATTCCGTATTGGAGCATGGTGCCGTCCTTTACGTCTGACCCTAATGATCGAAACCTTGTTTCAACCGTTGCAAGAACCTTCAGCGGCTTAGGTCAGGGCATCATTACTGTTGCAACACCTATCATATTACCTATGCTTTCAACAGGTATGACTACGGACAAGGGCTACAGCGCAACAGGGTTTTCACGTTGGGCAGGAATATGCGGAATTTTACTTGTGATTTTCTCAGCAATATGTGTTCTTTCAACAAAGGAAAAGAATGTTGTTTACGGCGAAAAGGCAAAGTTTTCATTCAAAAAGATTTTTTCCGTTATTGCACACAACGACCAACTCGTAGTATTTATGGTAGTTGCTATGCTTTCAAACGCAGGCTGGTATCTCACTTCAGGCACGGCTGTTTATTATTTCTCCGACGTACTCGGCGAGCCTAAGGCACAAAGCCTTTTCCAAACTATCGGTGCTGTCGGCTCGGTTTTGGGCCTTGTTGTTATCCCTGTTCTTTCAAAATGGATGAACAAGAAAAAGATTTATCAAATTTCGCTTATTGCAACCATTATAGGATATGTACTTATGTATATCTTCGGTCCTGTGCTTAAAATTACAATTGCGCTTGACATTGCCTACATTATTTCTTCAACAGGTATTGCGGCAATGTTTGTAGGTCAAACAATCTTTCTTGCAGATATTGTTGACTACGGCGAATACAAGAACGGTGAAAGAAACGAGTCAATCACATTTTCTATGAAAGGCTTTTTGCAGAAAATGGCTTATACCATTCAGACAATCGTTCTTTTCGGCGGCCTTGCAATTATGGGATATAACAAGCAAATCACAAGTGCCACAAAGGTTATTAATGACGGCACAAAGGCAGGAATAGGAATTATATGCTTCGGTATTCCGCCTATTCTTATTTTGATTTCGCTTATTGTATTTTCAAAGAAATTTAAGCTTCACGGTGAGCTTGCAGACAAGGTACATAACCATATTGTTGAAAAGAGAAGCGGTGAACAAAAATAAAAAACAGCAAAAGGCTTTACAAAGTGCAATGTTTTGTAAAGCCTTTTCTTTTGTATGTGACAAGCCTAAGGTGTATTAATTTAATGCGAGAATATCGTCGACAATTTGTTCTTTGGTAAGGTGGTTTTCCTTAAGAATATCGGCAGGATTATAGCGGTCAAGAAACTCCTTTTTGAGACCGAAATTGAGAACCTTAACGTCGCTGTTGCCGAATAATCTTGCAATCTTTTCGCCGAAGCCGCCGTCAAGAATACCGTCCTCAAGAGTAACAACTGCTTTATGATTTAATTTAAGAGAGGTTAAAAGTTCCTCGTCAACACCTGTAATATAATAAGGATTTATTACGGTTGCCTTAGTGCCTGTCTTTTCCTCATAAAGCTTTGCCGCCTCTTTAGCCAAAGGATAAAACGAGCCAAGACCGATAAATGCAACATCACTTCCCTGCTGCCCAACCTCATATTTATTAAGTTTACTGAAATCCTTAGTGATTTTTTCGCCGTTTGAAATAAATTCACAGCAAGGGATACGAATTGCTACAGGGTGCTCGTTTTGCTCAACACTCCAATCAAGCATTGCAAGATACTCTTCCTTTGTTGTAGGAGCAAGGTAAACGAGATTTGGAATATTAGACATCATGGGAATATCGTAAATACCGAGATGGGTTACATCATTCATACCGAATACAGATGCGGCAAAAACAACGAGTGTTGCGGCGTTATTATTAATACAAAGGTCCTGAGAAAGCTGGTCAAATGCACGCTGAATAAAAGTACTGTATACGGGGTAAACAGGTTTACCGCCGCCTGCGGCAATACCCGAAGCAAGAGCAACCGCTGTTTCCTCGGCAATGCCGACGTCTACAAACTGCTTGTCTGCAATTTTTCTTGTTTCTTCATCAAAGCCGAACACGGCAGGAGTAGCGGAAGTGATGGCAATAACGTCCTTATCCTTTTTCATCTTATCAAGGAGATAATCACGTGTGATGCTACTGTAATCCTCACCGTCAAAGGTAAACTTGGGCTTACCTGTTTCAATATCAAAAGGCATACACCAATGCCAAGTTTCTTTATTCTTTTCTGCGAGTGCGAAACCTTTACCCTTTTGAGTTACAATATGAACTACAACAGGCTTATCGGTATCTTTTACTCTCTCAAAGGCATTGATAAGTGACTCAAGGTCGTTGCCGTCCTTAACAAAAACATAATCAAGATTCATTGATTTAAAAAGATTACACTCAGCCTTACCGTCGGTATCTCTCAAAAGCTTAAGGTTTTGGTACATTCCGCCGTGGTTTTCGGCAATTGACATATCATTATCATTAACAACGATAATTAAGTTACTGCCAAGCTCTGCGGCAACATCAAGACCCTCTAATGCCTCACCGCCGGAGAGAGAGCCGTCGCCGATAATTGCAACAACGTTTGACTTTTCGCCCTTTAAATCTCTCGCCTTAGCAAGACCACAGGCAAGAGATACAGAAGTCGAGGTGTGACCTAAGGTGAAAAAATCGTGTTCGCTTTCCTCAGGTGAGCTGTAGCCTGTGATATCGTCGTAGCGGCTTTCATCAAGAAAACCGTATGCTCTGCCTGTAAGCATTTTATGAGGATATGTTTGGTGAGATACGTCAAACACAAATTTATCAACCGGAGAATTAAAAACGTAGTGAAGTGCAATTGTTGCCTCAACCATACCGAAGTTTGGACCGCAATGACCGCCATGAATACTGAGATTTTTAAGGAGAGCCGCTCTCATTTCTTTTGCAAGCTCTTTCATTTCATCAAGTGAATAACTTTTAATATCGCTTGGAGAATTAATCTTTTCGAGATACATTTTTCATTTCCTTTCAAGATATACTTAACAGAATTTTTTCTATTTGCATTATAATACCTAAAGCTGACTTTATGTCAAGAGTTTTTTGTAAAAAATAAAACTGCATTATAAAAAAGCCGTCCCTCGATGAGTAAGACTTCGAGAAAGTGAGATAAATTTCGTTTTCTTGTGAGTGGAGCTGTACGAGTGTACTGCCCACTCGCAAAAAACGAAAAGCACCAAAAATGGCAAGGACTCGATGTCCTTGCCATTTTTCCAATCCCTCAGAGTGCAACAAGTTGCACCCACTGTCTCGCCTCCCGGCTCGGTCGGTGCTTCTGCACTAAAGTGCAGAGGTCTCCACCGGAGACCCGCACCCTTTTCAAGGGAGGCAAAGAAGTTTATTTATTTTATTTGGTGCGTTTTAGCCGCTTTGTCAAAGTCTTATTTATTCTTATTCTGAGTGTCTTCGATACCCTTGCGGATTCTGCGGACATCTGCAAGTGCCTTATAAAGAGAATCATCAATTGAAAGAAGAGTATCGTCGGCATAGTTATTAACAGCAGTAAGCATTTCTCTTGACTTATTTTGCGCTGTGGTAACCATTTCGTTAGCCTGATTTGTAGCATTGCCGAGAATATCGGAAGCCTGATTTTGAGCGTCGGCAATATAAGAATCACCCTGCTCCTTAGCCTTAGCAATAATATCGGCAGCCTCAGCCTGAGCTGTTTGAGTGATTTGGTCACGTGCTACAAGCTCTCTTGCTTCTTCTTGTGCCTTGGCAATAATGTCGGCAGCTTCTTTCTTAGCCTCTTCAAGAATATTGTTTCTTGAATCAACAATAGCCTTAGCCTGCTTTGTTTCCTGAGGGGTATTAAGGCGAATATCCTCAATAATAGTTTTAATTTTGTCTACATCAACTGCATACTTTTTGCTCAAAGGGATTGAGGTAGCGTCATCAAGAACATCCTCTAAATCTTCAAGTAAAATATCTGTATTAGTCATTTTTGCCGTCTCCTTTACATCTTTTATAAATATCATTTAGAATTTCCTGCGGAACAAACGATGAAATATCGCCGCCGAGCGAACAAACCTCTTTAACCATACTTGAGGACAAAAACATATTTTCGCCCTTAGCAGGTAAAAACAGGGTTTCAATCTTAGGATAAAGACTTTTATTAATAAGTGCAAGCTGAAATTCATAATCGAAATCAGACACAGCACGAAGCCCCTTAATCAATGCGCTTGCATTATGCTCTCTTGCATAATCAACCAAAAGACCGGAGTATGTATCAATCTCAACATTTTCCGCATTTACGCATCTTTTAATAAAATCCATTCTCTCTTCAAGAGAAAAGACAGGCTTTTTGGAGTTATTGTTAAGCACCAAAACGATAACCTTGTCAAAAAGCTGTGATGCTCTTTCAATAATATCTTTATGCCCTAAAGTTATCGGGTCAAAGCTACCCGGACAAATAGCAATTTTCATACTATGACTCCCTTCGATAAAGGGTAATCTTGGTTTTGCCGTAATTTCTTACTCTGTCAGCATAAAAGCCCGAAAGCTTTTCGGGAAGTTCCTCATCACGTGAGGTTTCGCAAATAACTACGCCGTCATCACTCATCATGGGCAAAAGAAGCGGCAAGCATTTATCAACAATTCCCTGCTTATACGGCGGGTCAAGAAAAGCAATATCAAAACTGTCCCTTCTTGAAAGAAACGCATAAGCGTCACTCATAACTATTCTTGCGCCCTGCTCAAGCCTGCAATGCTTAACGTTTTCTTCAACGACCTTATAAGCCTGCCTGTTGTTTTCAACAAAGGTACATTTCTTTGCACCCCTTGAAAGCGCCTCAATGCCAAGCTGACCTGAGCCGGCAAACAAGTCAAGCACATTTTTGCCTTCGATTTCAAACTGAATCATAGAAAAAACAGCTTCCTTGACTGATTCCGTTGTAGGTCTTGTGACGTCCTCGCCCGGCAAAGTTTCAAGCCTTCTGCCACGTGCAACGCCTGTAATCACTCGCATCATACGTCAAATTTCCTTTTACATTTTAATTAAAAAAGCCGAAACCCTTTTAATAAATCATCTATCATTATACAAATTACAAAAATAATAGTCAAGTCAATTAAAATTATTTTTACAAATTATGATAAAAATTATAAATTTCTTGTGCGTTTTTTTCCGAAATTCCGGAAACGAGCTGCAATTTTTCCACGTCAGCCTCTTTAATAGCAGAAATAGTTTTAAAATATTTCATCAAAGCCTTAGCCTTAGCGTCGCCTATTCCGTTAATTTTTGTAAGTGAGGTTGAAAGTGTGCTCTTTTTATGCTTATTATGGTGATAAGATATCGCAAAGCGGTGCACTTCCTCTTGAATATTTGATACAAGAGTAAACACCTGACGGTGAGAATTAATTTCTATTTCTCCGTTGCCGACAGCGATTGCACGTGTTCTGTGCTTACTGTCCTTAACCATACCGAAAACGGGAACATTAAGTCCCATTGACGCAACAACAGGCAAAACAGCCCTAACCTGCGGCTCACCGCCGTCAAGCAAAATCAAATCAGGCAAAATTTTAAAGGTACTACCATCTTCGTCATTATAATAATGATTAAAACGACGAGTCAAAACCTCCTGCATAGAGCCGACGTCGTTTTGACCGTCAAATCCCTTAATCGCAAAACGTTTATATGCGCTTTTCATCGGTCTGCCGTTGTGAAATACAACCATACCTGCAACATTATCCGCACCGAAAGTATGCGAAATATCGTAAGACTCAATATATTCAGGCATTTTATCCAATCCCAAAAGATTTTTGAGTTCCTCCAATGTTGCAATTTCCCTGCCGAGTCTGCCCTGCTGCTGAGCCAAATGCTCATTGGCATTTGATATACACATATTGACTATCGACAGATGCTCGCCCTTTTGAGGGTGGATAAATTCAACTTTTTTCTGCTTCTTTTTTTCAAGAAATTCTTTTAAAAGCTCCTCGTCCTCTATCTCGCCGTCAACAGCAATACGTGAGGCAACTCTGTCACGCATTGAATAGTAGCGTTCAATCAATTCAAATCTTGCCTGCGGCAAATCATCAACAGAGTCGATAAGCCAAAATTCCGTATCCGTAAGCTTGCCGTGTTCAAATCTTATAACCTCAAAACAAGCCTTTTTCTTTCCGTTTACAAGGGCGAACACATCTTCCTCCGGCACATTGATTGAAACTACCTTTTGCTTTTCCTCAAGATTTTTAATAGCCTTAATTCTGTCCCTAAGCTTAGCCGCTTCCTCGAATTGAAGATTTTCGGAACATTCAAGCATTTGCTCCTCCATTTTCTTAACGGCCTTTACACTGCCGCCTTTAATAAAAGCGATTGCGTCATTAATATTATCGGCATATTCGTCAAGCGATATTCTGCCTGCGCAAGGAGCACAGCACAAACCCATAAAGCCGTTTAAGCAAGGCCTGCTTTTTTTATAATCCTTTGGAAATTTTTTATTACAACGTGGAAGTTTAAATATTCTAAGCGTTTCGTCAACCGCCTGTTTAACAGAAAAATTCGAGGTGTAAGGCCCTATATACATTGCACCGTCGTCTGCAATTTGCTTACATTCGCTGATTTTAGGAAATTGCTCTTTAGTAATTTTAATATAGTTATAGCCCTTATCGTCTTTAAGCAAAATATTATATTTTGGCTGGTGCTGTTTAATCAGCGAGCACTCCAAAACAAGTGCTTCAAATTCGCTGTCACAAAGAATATAATCAAAATCGTTAACATTTTCAACCATTTTGATTACCTTAAGCGAATGATTGGTATGACTGCCGAAATATTGGGAAACACGGTTTTTAAGCTTTTTTGCCTTGCCGATATATATAATTTTTTTATCTTTATTTTTCATTATATATACGCCCGGCTGAAGCGGCAAAGCCATTGCCTTTTTACGAAGCTCTTTTTCAGTCATTTAATCACCTGCCTAAGTTTTTTACAAGTATAACACAAATATGCAAAAAAATAAAGCGAACAGAAAACTCGAACAAAAAAATTTAAAATGTCGGCAGACTTCGAGAAAGTGAGATAAATTTCGTATTTTGCGAGTGGGAGCTGTACGTGGGTACTGCCCCCGAGCAAAAGACGGAAAGCGCCAAAAACGGCAAGAACTCGATGTCCTTGCCGTTTTTCCAATCCCTATGAGTGCAACAAGTTGCACCCACCTCCATTTGCAAGGGAGGCAAATAGGTTTATTTAATTTTATTTGGCGTGGTTTAGCCGCTTTATCAAAGTCTGATAAATTATTTTGTTTTTACGGTTTTAACCTTTGACCACGAGGAATAAATTTTCTTACCGTTTACTGTTTTGTAAGTACGAACACGAACAAAATATTTTTTCTTTGCTTTAAGAGATGATACATTCACAGATGTTGTTTTGTTTTTCTTAACAGTAACTGTCTTTTTATTCTTCTTAAATGCCTTATTGGTTGCCACTTGAATTTGATAGCCTGTTGTCTGCGAGGTCTGCTTTTTATACTTAACGGTTATCTTCTTTTTAGCGCCCTTAAGAGAAGAAATTGCACTTGACTTAGGAATTATTTTATAAACGTATGAAATCGAGCCTGAATATTTAGAACCGATAAAAGAAATATAAATACCGTAAGAACCGACTTTCTTACTTCCCGAATTAGAATAGCTTACACTGTAATTATCGGCGCTGACAACATTTCCCTTAGAATCAATAACCGTTACTTTCGGCTTTTGCACCTTGCCGTTATAAGTAAACGATTTTTTAGAAAGCTTCACCTGAGAAACGCAAGGAATATCTGTATCCTCGTGATAGCCGCATTTATAACAATAATCCTCAATTGTGCCGTCAGTGTTGAGCGTTGCGGCATAATACGACCTCGTCAAATTATGATTACACAAAGAATTAAATCCGATTGAAGCCAATGTGTACGGGGTGTTATTAACAAGGCAGTTATTCCAACCCTCAATTGCGGCTTTAAGAGAAAGATTGCCGTAATATTGCACCTGTTCGTTTGAATAATCGCCGTTTGACTTAGTGACTGTCAAATTAATATCTTGATAATTATAATAATTAACGTCAAAATTAGCATTTGCCAAAACGTATGATGAGCCTAAATCAACTAACAATTCAGGATTTACATTAGGATATGCGTAATACATATCTACATATTCGCCATCATCAAATTCCGCCCAAAAATCAAGAGCGCCCGTCTTGGTTTCATAAATTATCAAATAATTATACTTATTTTCATATACATATTGAATATACTTATCGCCGTCACTATTAGTTTTGCCATTTGTTTTTATATAATTTCTAAGACCTTCAATATTGTTTTTAGCGAAATTCATATCCACCCAATATTTAGTTTCTGCCTGAGCACTGAGCGGAATTGCAATTAGGCTTACGCTCATAATTAAACTTAAAAGCACACATAAAATCTTTTTCATAATTAAATCCCCTTTAAAAATGTTTTTAATATGACATATCATATTTCAATTTAATTATATCTTACAAGCAATTTATTATCAAGTATTCGATTTAAAAAAGTTCATACAAAAAGCAAAAAATGAGCAAAAAGCAAAAAATGAGGCGACCAATGGTCGCCCCTGCAATGTTTAAGATATCTATGCGTTTTATCCGCTTTATCGACAGTCTATTATTCAGTAAAGCCTGACTTTACAAGAGAAACAAGACCTTCAACTGCTGCTTCTTCATCTGAACCGTCAGCAATGATGCGAATATCTGTTCCGCCCATAATGCCAAGTGAAAGAACACCCAAAAGGCTCTTTGCGTTTACTCTTCTTTCTTCTTTTTCAACCCAAATTGATGATTTAAACTCGTTTGCTTTCTGAATAAAGAAAGTTGCAGGACGAGCGTGAAGACCAACCTGATTTTCTACCTTAACATCTTTAACGAACATAACTAAAACCTCTCATTAATTTAAAAAGTACAATATATTGTGGTTAATATAAGTGTTTTTATTTCTTTATTACATATTATACCACCAAATTGAAATCGGTCAACAATTAAACTTCAACTTCGTTTGACTTGTTAATTTCAAATAAAAATTATTCGCCGTATTTGTGCATATTTCACATAATTTTTTATTCTTTTTCAAGTTTCGACAAAAATGCTTTGTCTTTTTTATCAAGTTTTGCACGTTCGAGCATATCGGGGCGACGTCTATATGTACGTTCAAGCGATTTTTGGCGGCGCCACTCATCAACCTTTGCATGATGACCTGAAAGAAGTATTTCAGGCACATCCCTACCGTTCCAGCTTGACGGATGAGTATATTGAGGATATTCAAGAAGAGAATTAAAATGACTTTCCTCTTCAAAACATTCATCATCGCTCAAAACACCCGGAAGCATTCTTGAAACGGAATCGGCAAGAATGAGAGCAGGAAGCTCACCGCCGGTCAAAACGTAATCGCCGACTGAAATTTCTTCCGGCTCAAGTTCTTCAATAACCCTCTCATCAATTCCTTCATAATGACCGCAAAGAAGCACAAGATTATCAAGTTTTGAAAGTTCCTTAACTCTTTGCTGAGTAAGTGTTTTGCCCTGCGGAGTAAGATAAATCAAATGAGGCTTGGCGCCCATATCCTCGCAAATTGCCTTATAGCAATCATATATCGGCTGAGGAGCCATAATCATACCCATTCCTCCGCCGTATGGCTTATCATCAACACGTCTGTGCTTATCAAGAGTATAATTTCTAATATCAACACAATTTATTTCAACCTTGCCCGCTTGACGTGCTCTGCCGATTATTGATTCACTCAACACGGCATTACACATATCAGGGAAAAGCGTCATTATATCAATTCTCATCAAAAAGCCCTTTCATTGCCTTAATTTTAATAATTTGATATTGTGTATTAATTTCTTTAACAATATCGGGTGTGGCAGGAATTAAAATGTGCTTACCGCTTGAAACGGTATCATAAATGTCACACGAGCCGTAATTCAGAACGTCAACAACCTTGCCGTATTCCTTGCCGCTGTCAATATCAACAACACGGCAGCCGATAAGGTCTGCAATATAATTTACTTCTTCGTCAATAGTAGCGTCATCACGATTGCAATAAAGTATTTTACCCTTAATTTCCTCTGCCTGCTCTATCGTATCTATCCCCTTTAATTTGATAATAGCAAGATTTTTTTGAGGTCTGACTGACAAAACATTAACGCTCTTTTGCCCGTTATCATCAAAATACAAGGTTTTAAATTGCTTTAAATAATTTATATCGTCGCACCAAAGTTGCATTTTAAGTTCGCCCTTAATGCCATGAGTATTATTAAGTTTACCCACTTCTAAAAATTGTTTCATTTAATCACCAACGATTATTATACAATATAATATGTATAAATTTCAAGAAAAATAAAAGACAGATTGAAATTTATCAATCCGTCTTTTATTTAGCAACATAATTCACAAAAAACTCTTTCATTTCTCGAATGCAAATACATTTTACAACAAATGCAAAACATATTTCAAGATGTTACCGAGCTGTAGAGCGTTTTTTCATTTTTGAGTTCACAGTATGAGAAAAAGGGAGAGGCTACATTATTTGCCCAATCTCATCTTACCCGTTAAAGAAAATAAGTTTATCGGTATATGGGAACGTGGCGGCAAGGGAACCCACCTTCTCTCTGCCGCCATTATTTTAATCGTCATCTTCATAATCAAAAAAATGTTTACCCATAAATAGTATTTCCTTCCTGATTGTTAATCTAAATATAGTTTCATTTTTTCGTATGAATCAACCGTATTATTATCATAGGTATTAAAATCCTCTGAAAATGTATTAAGACTTCCAGTTGGACTTGTAACGATTTTTGTCATTTTCAAATAATTGTCATAGTATACCTTTAACACGGAGTATGCTTCTTCATACTTTTTCGGTGGTTCTTTCAATTGTTTCATTAAATTGGCAACTTCGTATTGGTTGGTTTCTATTTCAGAAATACTGTTGCTGAAATTTTCATCTGCAAATAGCTCAGAAAGTGCATCATTAAAATCATCGACAAACTTTCCGTTTTTCATAGTATATTGGTCTGTTTCACTATTTTGTTCTTCATAAATAGCATTGTACCACACGCTTTTAATAAGGTTTCCGGAATTTTCCGCTTTGGCGGCTCCATCAAGCATTGTAAAAGATACTGCTTCCATATTTGAATAATATTCCAGTTCCTTTGCTTTTTTCGAAATGCCAATTCCTAATGCACTGACAACAATCAGAGCAAACACAATTATGGATATAATTACGCCTTTGTGCTTATTCTTCTTTCGTTTAACAGTCGAATTAGGACATCCGCAATTGGGACAAGTTGTTAATCCCATTCCAATTTCCTCTTTTCTTCTTATTCTTCAAAGTACCCGTTTTGTTGGCAAACCTGATGTATTGCGTCAGCAAAAATTGACCTTGATTTTTTATTTTTGTCGGTATTACAATTTTTCTTTTCTATGTATATCTCTCGGACTTCTGTCCATAAAGAATTATCTTTGCAAAATTCTACTTTTTCCGGCAGAAGGTAAAACCCATTCGATTGCTCCACCCAATTGTATGAATTTGATTTTTTGTTAAATCGTATATACTCTTGCCGATTGTCTTCGTAATTGTTTACGATTGCAAAATCACAACTATGCAATATTTGAGAATTTTTTCTGTCTTTGACTTTAATAGTAAATACCCGTGTACTGTCCTCGCAAAAATCATAATGATATTTGTATGCGTATTTGTTAAATGCCTTCATAAGTATCTGTTTGATTTCCTTAGCAGAATAATCTTCATCATCGTCATTGACCATAATATTCACATCAAAATCAAAACCGATATTACTTTTAGCATCGCAGGTTACCATATTTCGCTTTACACTACCGATAAATTCATATTGAAATGTAAAATATTTTCTAATTTCGTCTTGTACTAACCCAATTAATTCTATCACTTGATTTTTTAGTGGTGCGATTTCATTTTTCGAGACATATCGAAAATGATACATACTTGTCCCTCCGTTTCTTAGTATCTTTTTTTGAACTTTGGCAGTTGTTTTATTAAAGCTTTTATTTCATCATCGTTTACTTCGTCATTTACTTCCGTGTCAACATAAATGGCAATATTATCAACATCACAACTAAACCAATCCGTTCTTTCAAAATCTATTACTCCGCCAAGTTCATTACAAATGCAATATGTATCTGCACCAACCTTATTTATAATTTCTGTATTATGCTTTATTCCGAATTTTAATATATCTATTGCCCTGTGTTTATATTTTTCCAAATGTTCCAATGAATATCTTAGGCAATTATTTATTATCGGGTTAATTGAATAATATGTAATAGAATCAACTTGCTTTTCTCTCTTGACACGACTTCCCGCCAACACATACTCATATGGTCTTATTTCAAATATTGAACTGAACAAAGTATCGTTATCTAACATTATTTCTAAAAATTCACTTTGACAAAAAATAGTATCATTTGTAACATAATGCCCTTGTGTTAAAAACATATTATAAGGATCATAAATATAATTGAACAGTTCTGCGTCATTCATACTTGCAACAAGCCGAGCAAACGCAATACAATTATCAAAGTTTATCCAAGTTATGCCGGAATCTTTTTTGAATTCAAAGTTGTTAAAATGCCATTTGAGTTTTATTCCATATTCTTCGTAAAGGTATCTGACACCATTAACCGAACGATATTCAACTACATAATCAAGGAATGTTTTTCCAAATTCGTCTGTTTGAGTAAGGATTGATTTTCCATCCTTTGCAAGTAAAAGATTGAATTCTTCTTTATATAGTTTTGGATTATCAAGGTATGCATAATATCTGAAACCTTTATTAAACGGCACATTAACTTTTTCTGTCGGCAATTTATATGCATCTTCATCTAATAACCTTGCTAACGAAACACCAAATATTTTTTCAAGAGGAATAATAAACTCATATTTCAGCGGTCGTTCATCTTTTAACATTTTTGAAAAATTTGATTTTTCCTTATTTGCAAATTTATATGCGTCTTGTCCTTTGATTCCTAATTCGTGTGCAATATTAACCAGCAAGTGACTATACATCTTTATCCCTTTTAATTTCATATAATGGTCAATATTGTTCTTCAAATTTCCCATAAGTTTGCCTCCTTAACTTTTTCTATTTATAGTGTACCACAAATGCAGAGAAAATAGTAGTCATTTAAGACAACTTTTGTTGTCATTTTTGACTTAGGTTAAAAATCACGAAAAAAAGTATATCGTCAGATTTGACTACTATTTCCAGATTTACAAACAGAAAAACAATAACGGGCAGGGGCAGAGACGATGAACAAGTGAGCAAGCTTTCTTCGGCACGCACGCAGGCACCGAAACAGTCCACCGGACTGTTTCTATTCTTCGAATTGCCTTTTTCGATTCTCTGTTCTTTACATCAAAAAAAAGAAGCATCAAAAATGATGCTTCTTTTTTGGCGCAGAAGGAGAGACTCGAACTCTCGCGCCGGTTACCCGACCTACGCCCTTAGCAGGGGCGCCTCGTCACCAACTTGAGTACTTCTGCAAGCTGACGGGTTAAACCTGTCAAGATTAAGTTTTGCACATCTCGTGCGTGTTATACTTTATCATAACTCATTCAAAATGTCAAGCAAATATTTCAATTTATAATCTATATATTTATAACATATAATAAATCGGGTGATAAAATGAGCAAAAAATTATTAAAATATGATATTATAGGCTTCGTTTTTGTAAGCATTATAGGCACACTTGCGCATTTTGTGTATGAATGGACAAACAAAAGCGTTATTGCGGCATTTTTCTGCCCGATTAACGAAAGCCCTTGGGAACATTTAAAACTAATCTTCTTTCCTTATTTAATATGGACGGTTATACAAGCATTTATTATGAAAGGCACAAAAAATATTTTGCCTGCCAAATTTCTCGGCGTATTTGTCGGAATGACGGCTACGCTTTCATTTTTCTACACCTACACGGGAATAATGGGCAAAAATATCGATTGGCTCAATATTTTTTCATTTTTTATCGGTGTATTTATCGCATTTTTGCTTGATTACATTATTATAAAGAGCGAAAAAATGCAGGAAACGAGTAAAAATATTACCGCCGTAATTTTGTTTATAATTATGGGTGCAACATTTATACTTTTCACCTTTGCCCCGCCGCTTATCCCGCTTTTCAAAGACCCGATTACATCAAGTTATGGGATATAATATATTGCAAAGTTCGTCAATATAATTTTATTTTTTTAATAAATTCTAAAATAAATCTTGACATTAAAGCCAACATACTATATAATACATTTCGCAATGGCCCGGTAGTTCAGTTGGTTAGAACGCTAGCCTGTCACGCTAGAGGTCGACGGTTCGAACCCGTTCCGGGTCGCCATTTTTGCTGATATGGCTCAGGTGGTAGAGCACATCCTTGGTAAGGATGAGGTCACCGGTTCAAGTCCGGTTATCAGCTCCAAGGACAGAGATGCTCAATCACCTCTGTCTTTTTTTATACCCAAAAGTGAAAAAGGACTTGAACCGGTGACACGTGGCTCCAAATTCATTTACGAATTTGGGAGAAACAGTACAGTGTACTGTTTCGTAGCAAGTGGGCACTTTAAAAGTCCGGTTATCAGCTCCACCATAAAAAGCCCCGAAAACGCATATATTTATGCGTGTTTCGGGGCTTTTTCTTTATTATTTTACAATTAAACAAAATCCCTATGAAACCCCTTACACTCCGCCAAAGTGTGTAAAAAGTGTGTAAAATTGAAATCTTGCGTTTTTATTTTATAAACAGCTTATCTTTTTCATATTCCCAAACACAAAGCCAGCCGCTGGGGATACGTGCCCAGAGATTACCCGTTGAAATAAGTTTTGTTTCGAGAACGGAAACGGCAGTTCCCGCTTTAAGATATGCAGCATCATCTTTTTTCTTTGATGTTGCTGATTTTTTTGCATTTTTAGTTATTTCTTTAACTTTTTTCCTTCCTGTTTTAGCCCCTGCGCCTTTATAAATTCCACGAACATTTGTAAGCGAATAGTCACCAAGCGCAATATCAGGAGGATTGGAAAGCACTCTTGTGCTTTTAGGACGAAGAACACCGTAAAGTGCATAATAGGTATGCTTTACCTTTTGCATTTCTTTTTTATTCCAATTTGAATCGTAAGAATAAAATGTATTAGTATCTCCCTCCCCTGTTGCAATTGCAATATGGCCGTAATTATTTTTCGCTGAAATATCTCCGCTGAAAACAACTATATCGCCCTTTTTCGGAATGAAAGAGGGTGTATTTTTTATTTTGGTGAAATTTGCGGTCATAGTTGGGTGTGATGAAAAATCAAACCAATAATCTCTTGCATTTCCCCACGCACCTGCACGTATGCCGAAAACATTATAAAGATAGAGCTTAACAAGGTCGACACATTGCACTCCCGCAACGCCGTCGTAATCAACCGCCTTACCGATATATCTTTTAACAAAAGAATCAAACGTCATTTCCGCACCTCTTTTCCAAGTTCATTACTGCAGAAATGCCTGCCGAAACAGACGCAACACCAAGACCGATAAGTGCCGATTTAAGCACCTGTTTTGATGCAGAAAAATCGATTGCCACAATGTTAATTGCCGCATAGCCTATAGCAGTTTGGATAAACGTTCTTAAAGCTCTGTTTAATGTTTGTTTAGTGATTTTCATAATTTTTTGCCTCCCTTTCCAAGTCGTCTATTCTATGATTTATAACCTTAATTTGTTCTTCGATAACGGGCATTCGGCTTGCGAAATTATTATGCTTATCAACCTTTTTTTCAAGCTGTTCAATTCTAAAAGATGTAAGCTTAGATGAGGTTAAAATACCTCCAAAAGTGCCTATGACCGTACCGAGCATTGAAACCAAGGAAATCAAAATATCCTTGCTGATAAAAATTATCCTTTCTTTATATTATATTTGGGTGGACTTCGGGTGGCACAGGATATACCTGTTAATTTATCAATATTATACGATTTTTCATCTTTTTCAAGTGACAGTACAAAAAAATTCTCTTTTTAAAAATAATTTTACGATATACGTTTTATACGCATATTTATTCAATTTTATGTATATTTATAACAATTTTTCTATAACTATTGACATTACAAAATCACTGTGTATAATAGAAAACAATAGAAAATAATTAACGGAGATAATGTATAAAAATGAAACGAATATTCATTGACGGTAAAGACGGAACAACAGGTCTTAAGATTTATCAAAGATTTGAAAACAGAAATGATATCGAACTTTTACTTATTGACCCCGAAAAGAGAAAAGATGCAAAAGAGCGAGCAAAAATGATAAACGAAAGTGATATTACTTTCCTTTGCCTTCCCGATGCGGCATCAATTGAGGCGGTTGAGCTTGTTCAAAATGACAAAGTGAAAATAATTGACACCTCAACGGCACACAGAACACTTTTTGATTGGGCTTACGGCTTTGCGGAACTTTCTGAGGAATTTAGAAATAAGATTGAAACAAGCAATCGAATTGCTGTTCCGGGCTGCTATGCAAGCGGATTTAATTCTATAGTTTATCCACTTGTAAAAAGCGGATTTATTTCAAACGACTATGACATTGTTTGCTTTGCAATGAGTGGCTACACAGGCGCAGGCAAAAAGGGCATTGCGCAATATGAGGACAAAAACAGAGATAAGGAGCTTGACTCGCCAAGAATTTATGCACTTACGCAACAGCACAAGCATCTTAAGGAAATGAAGGCAATTTCAAATCTTTCAAAAGAGCCTATTTTTACACCGATTATTTGTGACTATCCGCAAGGTATGCTTGTAAACATCCCTCTTTATACGGACAAGATGAGTAAGAAATATACTAAAGAGGATATTTATGAAATGTTTGCCGAGCATTATGACGGCAGTGACATTGTCAAGGTCAGACCTCTCGGCTACAGCGAGAATATGATTGGTTCAAATAATTTTGCAAACCGTGACGATATGGAAATTGAAATTAACGGAAACGATGACAGAATTATCATCACATCCCGATTTGACAATTTGGGCAAAGGCGCTTCGGGCGCAGCCATTCAATGCCTTAACATTGCAATGGGGATTGACGAAAAAACAGGTCTTAATATAGGAGAATGATAATTATGAAATATATTGACGGCGGAATATGTGCGGCAAAAGGCTTTAAAGCAAGCGGCACATATTGCGGAATAAAAAAGCCTAATGTTGAAAACTTTGACCCAAACATTAAGCATAAAAACGACATATGCCTTTTTACAAGTGATGTGCTTTGCAATGCGGCGGCAGTTTATACTCAAAACAAGGTTAAAGGCGCACCTATCCTTGTAACAAAAGCGAACTTGGAAAAAAGCGGAAACAAAGCGATTGCAGTTATCGCTAACTCAAAAAATGCCAACACTTGCAATGCCGACGGTGTTGAAAAGGCAGACAAAATGTGCGAGCTTGTGGCAAACGAGCTTAACATTCCTAAGGAGCAGGTTATTGTTGCTTCAACAGGTGTTATAGGTCAGGTACTTCCGATTGAGCCGATTGAAAAGGCGGTTCCTGTTCTTGTAAAAGAGCTTGATTACGGCAAGAACGAGGAAGCTTCGACCGCCATTATGACAACTGATACAATTAAAAAGGAATATGCTGTTGAATTTGAAATCGGCGGTGTTAAGTGTACGCTCGGCGGTATGGCTAAAGGCTCAGGTATGATTCATCCCAATATGGCAACGACGCTCAACTTTATTACAAGTGACTGCGCTGTTTCATCCCATATGCTTCAAAAGGCGCTTAGCGAAATAGTAAAGGTTACTTACAATTGCCTTTCGGTTGACGGCGACACCTCAACCAACGATATGGTAAGCCTTATGGCAAATGGACTTGCAGGAAATGAGGAAATCACCTGTGAGGGCGAAGAATTTGACACGTTTAAAAATGCACTTTACGAAGTTATGGCAAATCTCACAAGAATGCTTGCAAAGGACGGCGAAGGCGCAAGCAAGCTTCTTGAATGTATTTGCGACGGTGCTCCTGACAAGGATACGGCAATTACTGTTGCAAAAAGTGTTGTTTGCTCTTCTCTTTTCAAAGCCGCAATGTTCGGCGAGGACGCTAACTGGGGACGTGTGCTTTGCGCAATCGGATATGCCGACGCAGAATTTGACATTAACAAGGTTGACGTTGATTTAAGAAGCAAATACGGCACGGTTGAGGTTTGCAAAAACGGCTCGGGTATCGAGTTCAGCGAGGAAAAGGCAGCAAAAGTCCTTTCAAGCGACGAAATTTATATTGATATTAATCTTAATCAAGGCAATGAAAACGCAACCGCTTGGGGTTGTGATTTGACTTATGATTACGTAAAGATTAACGGAGATTATCGTACTTGATATTCACAATTTAAACAGTAGTGTCACTAAGTCAAATCACAACACAATCGGGCGAGCAATGCTCGCCCCTACGAAATTAAGAATAAGGATTACATACTATGGATAACAACATTAACAATGCGCAGAAAGCGGAAATAATTGCACACGCTCTGCCGCACATTCAAAAATACAGAAAGAAAACAGTAGTTGTTAAATACGGCGGAAACGCTATGATAAACGACAAATTGAAAGAGGCTGTTATGCGTGACCTCGTGCTTTTAACAACTGTCGGAATTAAAGTTGTGCTTGTTCACGGCGGCGGGCCTGCAATTAACAAAACGCTTGAAAAAATGCAGATTGAAAGCAAGTTCGAAAACGGACTGAGAGTCACCGACAAGGATACGGTTGACGTTGTTCAAATGGTGCTTGCAGGAAAGGTTAATAAAGACCTCGTTTGCCAAATCGGCAATATGGGCGGTCACGCAATCGGTCTTTCAGGTATGGACGGAAATATGATTAAGTGCACAGCGCTTGATGACAGTCACGGCTTTGTAGGTGAAATTCAAGAAGTAAACACCGAAGTTATTGAAGAAGTACTCAACCACAATTTTATTCCTGTTATTTCGACAATCGGATATGACGAAAAAGGCAACTGCTACAACATTAATGCAGATACTGCTGCGGCGGCTGTTGCAGGTGCACTCAAGGCGGAGGCTCTTGTTTCGATGACTGATATAGTCGGCCTTTTAAGAGATAAGGATGACGATTCAACTCTTATTCACAAAGTATATATTTCAGACACGCCTGCGCTTATTGCAGAGGGAATAATCAGCGGCGGAATGATACCGAAAATTGATTCAATGACTCAGGCGCTCAGAGAGGGTGTAAAAAAAGCATTTATTATCGACGGACGTGTTCCCCACTCTATTCTTATGGAGCTTCTTACCGATGAAGGTATGGGAACAATGTTTAGAAGCAGATAAAGAGGTACAATATGGAAACTAAAGAATTAGACAATGATTACGTTGCTCACGCTTACGGCAGATTTAACGTAACATTAAACAACGGCAAAGGCTCAACAATAAGCGATGACAACGGAAAGCAGTACATAGATTTCGGTTCCGGAATAGGAGTAACGGCGTTCGGAATTTGCGATGACGAATGGAAAGCGGCGGTTGAAACGCAACTTGACAAGATGCAACACGTCAGCAATCTTTACTATACAGAGCCTTGCGCAAGGCTTGCAAAAATGCTTTGCGACAAAACAGGTATGAAAAAAGTATTTTTCGGCAATTCGGGAGCAGAAGCAAACGAAGGTGCAATCAAATTCGCAAGAAAATATTCATACGACAAGTACGGCGAGGGCAGAAGCACGATTATTACGCTTGTAAACTCTTTCCACGGCAGAACGATAACAACGCTTGCGGCTACGGGACAGGATAGTTTCCATACTGTATTCGGTCCGTTTACACCCGGCTTTAAATACTGCCCTGCAAATAACATTGAAAAGCTTAACGAAATGGCAACTGATGATGTTTGCGCAATTATGTTTGAGTGCGTTCAAGGCGAAGGCGGCGTAAATAATCTTGACTATAACTTTGTAAAAGCCATTGAAAAGCTTGCAAAAGAAAAGGATATACTTATGGTTGTTGACGAAGTGCAGACGGGCAACGGCAGAACAGGCAGATATTTTGCTTACGAAAACTTCGACATTAAGCCTGATATTGTTTCAACGGCAAAAGGGCTTGCAGGCGGGCTTCCCATGGGTGCTGTTCTTTTCGGCGAAAAGGTTAAAGATACCGTCACTCCCGGCTCTCACGGCTCAACTTTCGGCGGCAATCCTGTTTGTGCAGCAGGTGCAATTTCAATCGTTTCAAGAATTGATGACGAATTTTTAAAATCAGTAAGAGAAAAAAGCGAATATATCAAAAACTTTTTAATGAATATTAAAGGCGTTAAATCTGTATCAGGTATGGGGCTTATGCTCGGCGTTGAAACCCAAAAGGATGCTAAGCAAATTGCAAGCGAATGCCTTGAAAACGGACTTCTCGTATTAACAGCCAAAACAAAAATAAGACTTCTTCCTGCTCTTAACATAAGCTATCTTGAGCTTGACAGAGGTTTAAAAATATTGAAAGAGGTAATTGAAAAATGAAACATTTATTAAAGCTTAAAGATTTAGACCAGCATGAGATATTAGATATTTTAAATCTTGCAGACCAACTCAAATATGAAACAAAGCACGGCATTGAGCATCATCACCTTAAGGGCAAGACACTCGGTATGATTTTTCAAAAAAGCTCTACAAGAACAAGGGTAAGCTTTGAAACAGGTATGTATCAGCTTGGCGGACAGGCGCTTTTCCTTTCAAACAGGGACTTGCAAATCGGCAGAGGCGAACCTGTTGAAGATACTGCAAGAGTTCTTTCACGTTACCTTGACGGCATTATGATAAGAACTTTTGAGCAAAAAGAAGTTGAGGACCTTGCAAAATACGGCTCAATTCCTATCATTAACGGCTTGACTGACTATTGCCATCCTTGCCAGGTGCTTGCAGACCTTATGACAATTCGTGAATATAAAAAGAGCTTTGACGGACTTAAATTCTGCTTTATAGGCGACGGCAACAATATGGCAAACAGCCTTATTGTGGGTGCAATCACAATGGGTATGAGCTGTGCTATCGCCTGCCCTGACGAATACAAGCCTGATGCTGAAATTATGAAATGGGCTGAGGAAAACGGCAACTTTATGTGTTCAAGCAACATTTTAGAATGTGCAAAAGACGCAGATATTCTTTACACCGACGTTTGGGCTTCAATGGGTCAAGAAGAAGAAAAGGCAGAAAGAGAAAAGATATTTAAAGATTACCAAATTAATGATAAGGTTATGGAAGTTGCCAAGGACGACGCCATGGTGCTTCACTGCCTTCCTGCTCACAGAGAAGAGGAAATCACAGCCAAAGTGTTTGAAGAACACGCAAACGAAATCTTTGACGAAGCGGAGAACAGACTTCACGCTCAAAAGGCAGTTCTCGTTAAATTGTTAGGATAATAGCTTTAATCAAAAATTGGGCGAACAATGTTCGCCCCTACGGTTTTAGAATAAAAACATTAGGAAGAAAATATGGAAGAAAACAAGATTTATATATGCCTTGCAAACGGTGATGTTTTTGAAGGAAAAAGATTCGGCGCTAACGGCGAAGTAACCGGTGAGCTTGTATTTACCACAGGTATGGGCGGATATATTGAAACGCTTACAGACCCCAGTTACTTTGGGCAAATTGTTATGCAAACCTTTCCTCTTATCGGCAACTACGGCTTTATTGATGAGGACAGGGAAAGCGAAAAATCCTACGTTTCGGCTTACATAGTACGTGAGTGGTGCGAAGAGCCGTCAAACTTTAGGTGTGAAAAAACGCTTGACGATTACCTTAAAGAAAATAATATCATCGGCGTGTACGGCGTTGACACAAGAGAAATAACTAAAACTATCAGAGAAGCAGGCGTTATGAATGCGATTATCACATCAAACCCTGCAACTGTTGATTATGGCAAATTAAAAGCATACGAGATTAAGGATGCAGTTAAAAGCGTATCTTGCAAAAGGCCATATATGAGTGCGTCAGATGAGCACAAATACAATGTAGTTTTAATCGACTACGGCACAAAGAAAAACATTATAAGAGAGCTTAACAAGAGGGGCTGCAATGTTGCCGTTATGCCTTATGACACAAAGGCAGACGACATTTTATCATTAAACCCTGACGGAATTATGCTTTCAAACGGCCCCGGCGACCCCAAAGAAAACTTTGAAGCAATTGAGCAGCTTAAAAAGCTTGTCGGAAAAGTTCCTATTTTTGCAATATGCCTCGGTCATCAGCTTTTGGCACTCAGCCAGGGCGGTGACACAACCAAGTTAAAATACGGCCACAGAGGAGTAAACCAACCGGTTAAAAATCTTGAAACAGGCAGAACTTATATTTCCTCGCAAAACCACGGCTATGCCGTTGTGAATGAGGAAATTGAAAAAGTCGGAGCTAAAGTTAGCTACATTAATGCAAATGACGGCACGTGCGAAGGTGTTGATTATCCCGATAAAAAAGCCTTTTCGGTGCAATTTCACCCCGAAGCTTGCTCAGGTCCGCACGACACAAGATTTATATTCGACAAATTTATTGAAATGATGGGAGGTAGCAAATAATGCCTCTTAATAAAGACATAAAAAAGGTACTTGTTATCGGCTCAGGCCCTATTGTTATAGGTCAAGCCGCAGAATTTGACTATGCAGGTGCACAAGCTTGCCGTGTGCTTAAGGATGAAGGCATTGAGGTTGTACTTGTAAACTCAAACCCTGCGACCATTATGACGGATAAAGCGCTTGCCGACCACATATATCTTGAACCGCTTACGGAAGAAACGGTTAAAAGAATTATTGAAAAGGAGCGCCCCGATTCCATACTTTGCGGTCTTGGCGGTCAAACAGGTCTTACAATCGGTATGCAGCTTGCAAAAGACGGATACCTTGAAGAAATGGGAATTAAGCTTTTGGGAACAGACGCCGAGGCTATAGACAAGGCTGAGGACAGGCAAATGTTCCGTGACACAATGGTCAAAATTAATCAACCTGTTGTGCCGAGTGACATTGCATACACTGTTGACCACGCAAAGGAAATCGCAAGCGATATCGGCTATCCTGTTATTATTCGACCTGCCTTTACATTGGGCGGTGCAGGCGGCGGCGTTGCATACAACGAGCATGAGCTTGAGGTTATTGCCAAAAACGGCTTAATGCTCTCACCTATTACTCAGGTACTTGTTGAAAGATACATCGCAGGCTGGAAAGAGATTGAATTTGAAGTAATGCGTGACAGCGTAGGTAATGTTATTGCAGTTTGCTCAATGGAAAACTTTGACCCGGTCGGTGTTCATACAGGCGACAGCATTGTTATCGCCCCTGCCGTAACGCTTGCTGACAAGGAACTTCAAATGCTCAGAAGCGCATCTCTTGACATTATTACCGAGCTTGGAATTGAGGGCGGTTGCAACTGTCAATTTGCATTAAATCCGGAAAGCTTTGAATATTCTGTTATTGAGGTTAATCCGAGAGTTTCACGTTCTTCTGCGCTTGCTTCTAAGGCTACGGGTTACCCTATTGCTAAGGTAACTACCAAAATTGCACTTGGCTACACTCTTGATGAAATCAAGAATGATATCACGGGCAAAACGTGTGCTTGCTTTGAGCCTACGCTTGACTATGTTGTTGTTAAACTTCCGAAATGGCCGTTTGACAAGTTTGTAAACGCTTCCCGCAAGCTTGGTACTCAAATGAAGGCTACCGGCGAGGTTATGAGCATTGCGCCAAGCTTTGAGCAGGCAATTATGAAAGCAGTCAGAGGTGCTGAGATTGGGCTTGATACACTTAATAACAAGGCGTTAAACGGCGTTGACATTAAGCAAAAGCTGCACGACCAAGACGATATAAGATTATTTACCGTATTCAAAGCACTCAAGGAAGGTGTGAGCATTGCCGAAATTCACGAAATCACTATGATTGACGAATGGTTTTTGGCAAAGCTTGAAAATCTTGCAAGATATGAGCTTGAAATTGAGGGCAAACCGCTTTCAAAGGAGCAATATTTAAAAGGTAAAAAATTAGGCTATCCCGACAAGGCGCTTGAAAAAATCAGCGGCGGCAGCCTTACATATCACAAGGACTGCGTTTACAAAATGGTTGACACCTGCGGTGCGGAGTTCAAGGCTGAAACGCCTTATTTTTACTCAACTTACGACGAGCATTGCGAGGCAAGAGAGCTTGACAAGAGCGATAAGAAAAAAATAATCGTATTAGGCTCAGGGCCTATACGCATCGGTCAGGGTATTGAATTTGACTACTCCTGCGTTCACTGCGTATGGACTCTTAAAGAGCTTGGATACGAGGTTATCATTATAAACAACAACCCTGAAACGGTTTCTACCGACTTTGACACGGGCGACAGGCTTTATTTTGAGCCGCTTACAAACGAGGACGTTATGAACGTTATCAAGGCTGAAAATCCTATCGGCGTTGTTGTTGCATTCGGCGGGCAGACCGCTATTAAACTTACAAAATTCCTTGATAAAAAAGGTATTAAAATTCTCGGAACAAGCGCTGAATCAATCGACATTGCCGAGGACAGAGAACGTTTTGACGAGCTTTTGGAAAAATACGGAATATTCAGACCGAAGGGTGAAAGCGTTATGACTCTTGACGAGGCTTTGACGGCGGCTGAAAGGCTTGAATATCCTGTTCTTTTACGTCCGTCATACGTTATCGGCGGTCAAAATATGACTATTGCATACACAGATGATGACGTTAAGCAGTATATGGCAATCATACTTGCGCAGGGAATTGAAAATCCCGTACTTGTTGATAAATATATGATGGGAACGGAACTTGAGGTCGATTGTATTTCCGACGGCGAGGACGTTCTTATACCGGGTATTATGGAGCATATTGAAAGAGCGGGTGTTCACTCGGGCGACTCAATTGCCGTTTATCCCCCTTACAATCTTAACGATATGATGCTTGAAAAGATTTGCGACGTTTCGCAAAAGCTTGCGCTTGAGCTTGGCACACAAGGTCTTGTAAACATTCAATATCTTATTTATCACAATGAACTATACGTTATTGAGGTTAATCCGAGAGCGTCAAGAACAATACCTTATATCAGCAAGGTAACAGGCGTTCCTATGGTTGAACTTGCGACTAAAATTATGGTGGGTCAAAAGCTTAAAAACCTCGGCTTCGGCACCGGGCTTTACAAAACACCGCCCTATGTTGCAGTCAAAGTACCTGTTTTCAGCTTTGAAAAACTGAATGACGTAAACTCTAAGTTAGGACCTGAAATGAAGTCAACAGGCGAAGTTTTAGGCGTTGGCAAAAATCTTGTGGAAGCATTGTTCAAAGGACTTGTATCGGCAGGATTTAAGACTGATTTCCATTCTAAAGACGAACACGGTGTACTTATAACAGTCACCAAGCAGGACAGATTTGAAATAGTCAATCTTGCAAAAAAGCTTGACGACCTCGGCGCAAAGATTTGGGCTACTCCCGAAACGGCTAAGGCGATTGAAAGCTTGGGCATTAAGGTTAATGTTGTAAACAAGCTCAGAGAGGACAACTCCATTATGGACCTTGTTGAATCGGGTCAGCTTGATTACATTGTATATACAGGCAAAAGCGACAAAAAATCAATTGCCGATTACATCAAACTTCACAACAGAGCAAATCAGCTTGGCATTGCTACAATCACTTCCCTCGATACTGCCAATGCCGTTGCGGATATCATTGCATCACGTTACAAGGAAACGAACACCGAGCTTGTTGATATCAACTTTATGCGTAAAGAAAAAGGAATACTTAAATTTTCCAAAATGCAAGGCACCGGCGACGACTACATTTTCTTTAACAATCAATGCGGCATTATCACCTGCCCTGAAAGTTTTGCAATTGAATTTTGCGACAGGCACAAGGGTATCGGCGGCGACGGAATAGTTCTTATTGAAGAAAGCAAGATTGCAAACGCTAAAATGCGTGTCTTTAATCTTGACGGTAGTGAGGGCAAGATGGCAGGCAACTCGATAAGGTGTGTAGGCAAATTCCTTTATGATAACGATATCGTCAAAAAAGATAAAATCACTATAGAAACAGCTTCGGGTGTAAAAGTTCTTCGCCTATTTACACGTGATGGAAAGGTATCGTCAGTCAAGGTATCAATGGGCAAAGCTGAGCTTAATGCGGCTAAAATTCCTGTTTTGATTGACAGTGAAAAGGCTATCAACTATCCTGCTGAAATAGGCTCAAAGCAGTACAATATCACTTGCTGTGCCGTCGGCAATCCGCACTGCGTAGTATTTGTTGACAATGTAGACAGGATTGATATTGAAAGCGTCGGCCCTCAGTTTGAAACAGCGCCTATTTTCCCTGAAAGAGTTAATACCGAGTTTGTCAGGGTAGTTAATTCAAAAACGCTTAAAATGCGTGTATGGGAGCGTGGAAACGGCGAAACGCAGGCTTGCGGCACAGGTGCTTGTGCGGCAGTCATTGCAGCGGTTGAAAACGGATATTGCAACAAAGACGAAGATATCACCGTAAAGGTTAAAGGCGGCGATTTGATAGTTAATTATTCAGATACCGGCGTTACCTTAACAGGCGACTGCAACCTTGTATATAAAGGTGAAATTGAATATTAAATAAACAAAAACGGTATTGCAAATTTGCAATACCGTTTTTTTGATAAGCATAAAAAAACGGCTTCACGCAAATGCGTGAAGCCGTAAAATATTGAATAAGTAAGATTATTCAGCGTCGTCTGCGTCGTCAGCCTCTGCCTCGTCAGCGTTTGGCTTAGGAAGAAGTTCCTTCATTGAAAGAGAAACTCTCTTCTTATCAAAGTCAACCTCAGTAATTCTAACGTCAACTTCATCGCCAACCTTAAGTACATCGGCAGGAGTGTTAATTCTTTCCCAAGAAATCTGGCTGATGTGGATAAGACCGTCAATACCCGGAAGGATATTAGCAAATGCACCAAATGATGCAAGACCAACAATCTTAGCTTTGCAATCAGTGCCTACAGGATAATCTCTCTTAAGGATTTCCCATGGGTTGTCCTCAAGCTTCTTAAAGCCGAGAGAAATCTTTCTTGTTTCAGGGTCAAGCTTCTTAATTGTAACCTCAACAGTATCGCCGACATTAACAACCTCTGACGGATGCTTGATTCTGTTCCATGAAAGCTCGCTGATATGAATCATACCGTCCATACCGCCGATATCAACAAATGCACCGTAGCTTGTTAATGACTTAACAGTACCTGTGAGCTTCTGACCCTCTTCGAGAGTTGCCCATAATGCATCCTGCTGTGCCTTTCTTTCCTCGTTAGCAACAACCTTGATTGAGCCTACTGCACGACGTCTTGCAGGGTTAATATCAATAATTCTGAAACGAACTGTTGTACCCTTAAGAACATCAAGTTCCTGATTTCTCGGAACACCTGTTTGAGAAGCAGGGATAAATACTCTGATACCGTTAGTTACGGCAACTACGCCGCCCTTAACAACTGCTGATACAACACCTTCAAGAATTTCATCGTTTTCCTTTGCCTTAACGATTTCTTCCCATCCCTGAAAAGCATCCACAAGCTTCTTAGAAAGCTTAAGAACGCCCTCGCTGTCATCAGTTTTCATAATAACAAGACTAAGCTTGTCACCGATTGAAACTGCTTGGCTTGGATTGCTGATAGGTTCAGCGGAAAGATCATCAAGTGCGATAACGCCTGTCTGCTTTCTACCGTCAACGTCTACAAATACCTCTGTAGGAGTAATGTTGACAACAGTACCTGTTACGACCTTGCTGTTTTCATCTTCTCTGAATGATTCTTCAAGCATTTCTTCGAAGGTTGCTTCACCATCAGCAGATGCTTTGACAGCAGCCTTAGCGGCCTTATCAGCGGTTTCTGCTGTCTCCGCAGCTGTTGCAGCTACTTCAACTTCCTTTTCAATTTTTTCTTCGGACATGGTTTTTAGTACCTCCTTGATAATTACCGAGGGTGTCGAAGCCCCGGCAGTAACACCAACATAACTGTATTTGCTCAAATCAATGTTTTTAAGTTCCTGCGCAGTTTCAATAAGAAACGTATCGGCATTTGACTTGCAAACATCCCTGAGCTTACAGGTATTTGATGAATGCCTACCGCCAATTACAATCATAGCGTCTGCTTTTTTTGAAAGCAGTGCCGCTTCTTCCTGCCTATCGGCTGTAGCATTACATATTGTACTATAAATTTTGCAATTTGTATATAGTTTTTTTATTATTTTTTCGCATTTTTTCCATTCTTTTAGCGAAAAAGTTGTTTGAGAAACGCAAATTACCGATTTTTCGGCTGAATTTTGGAGATTTTCAAGAATTTTTTGAAGTTCATCTTCATTTTTAAAGACGAAACTTTCACCCTTGCAGTAGGAGCGAATACCCAAAACCTCAGGATGATTTTCGTCCCCTGCAATAAGAGTAACCGTACCGTCAGGCTGTTCCGACACGATTTTATGAATTTTCAAAACAAAAGGGCACGTTGCATTAATGAAATTAATATTACTGTCCTCAGCCTTATCAATAACCTCTTTTTCAACTCCGTGAGTTCTTATTACAACAGTATACCCCTTAGGACAATCGCAAACGTCATCAATAATTTTAACGCCTTTGCTTTTTAAATCATCAACAAGCTGCTGATTGTGAATAATCGGACCGAGAGTGCAAACCTTCTCACCCTTTTGAAGCAAATCATAAACAAGATTAACTGCCCTGTCAACTCCAAAGCAAAAGCCCGCTGTTTTTGCAAGATTAACCTGCATTGCGTTCAGCCTCCCAAAGCTCGGTAATTCTGCCCATTACCATATTAGCTGCCGCTTTAATATCACTCGGTGCAACATTTTCTCCGTCAAGCCCAAGCTCACTGTTCTTGATAAGCTTACCGTAAGAAACAGTAACCTGCTTACCGGCTTTAATTTTACCGTCGCAGCAAATTGCAACAGGAAGAACATCGGCGCCTGTAGCCTTAGCAATAATGGCAACTCCCGCTTTAGCCTTTTGCGGAACACCGCCTTTATCCTTAATTCTCTTACCCTCAGGGCAAATAGCCATTACATGACCTTCATTAAGAATTTTTTCACCGTATTCTATAGCGGAAGTATCACCCTTTCCTCTTTTAACGGGAAAAGCATACATATGGGTTAAAAACCAAGCGCCAAAAGGATTTTTAAAAAGTTCAACCTTAGCCATAAAGTGAAGCGGAGGAAGTTCCTTAGGACACGCAACAATTATAGGGTCAATCGCACTGGTATGGTTAATGGCAACTATGTATTTAGTGCCCTTGTCTTGGGGCACATTTTCAAGTCCTTTAAACTTTGCTTTAAAAACAAGCTTAACAAGAGGACGAAAAACAGCTTTAATAAAATTATAAAGCTTATAATGTTTAATTTGGGTAAAATCAAATTCTTTCAATTTACATATGCTCCTTTATAATTTTTACAATGAGTGCAATCGACTCGTCAAGCGACAGCTTTGAAGTATCGGCAATAACAGACTCCTCACTCGGTTTAAGCGGTGCAATTTTTCTGTGAGAATCGTTATAGTCACGCTCATTGACGTCATTTAACACGTCCTCATACTTAACGTTCTCGCCTTTTTCAATAAGTTCCTTATATCTTCTTTGAGCACGGCACTGGGGAGAAGCGGTAAGAAAAATTTTGCACTCGGCATTAGGCAAAACGACTGTACCTATATCCCTGCCGTCCATAATAACGTTATTCTTTTTAGCAATATCTCTTTGAAGGTCAAGAAGATATTCCCTAACCTTAGGAATAGCCGACACCTTGGAAGCGCCCATAGAAATTTCAGGAGTGCGGATAAAAGCAGAAACCTCCTCACCGTTCAGATAAACGCATTGTGTGCCGTTTTCAAAACCGAGCTTGACATCGGTATCATCAAGCATTTTAATAACTTCATCTTCATTATCTATAACACCACGTCTTATGGCATTAAGTGCGATTGTACGGTACAAAGCACCCGTATCAACATAGATAAAGCCGAGTTTCCCCGCCGCACCCTTGCTTATTGTGGATTTGCCTGCACCTGCAGGACCGTCAATTGCAACATTCATCAAAATCACCATAGCCTTTCAGGCAACAAATAGTTTATTAAAAATCACCTGATTGACCTGCGTTGCCTGAACAGGCGTAAATGGTGATTTCAGCCATTTCAAAATTATGCCGCAGGCAAATTTTGAAGAGTTCGTTTGCAACCGCTCGCAGTGCGAGATTAAGGAAGCAATAAGAACTGACAGCGGTCAAAATTTAGGAGCACATTTATGTGTGACAGTAAATTTTGGGCACCGCAACTGACATATAATTTTTTAGTGTGATTTTTCACACTAATTACCTCTTTAATTTATTTACATATTATCGGCGCACAAAACAGCAGTTGAAAATGCAATTTGCAAATTAAAACCGCCTGTATATGCGTCCACATCTATAATTTCTCCTGCGAAATATAAATTATCAATTATTTTTGAACACATTGTTTTAGGATTGATTTCCTTAACATTTACTCCGCCTGAGGTTACAATCGCCTCATCAATAGGACGAAAATCACTTACAGTGACATAGAAATTTTTAATCAAATCAACAAGCTTGAGCCTTTGTTCTCTTGTGATTTGATTAACCTTTTCACCTGACTTAATACCGCTTAATGAAACTATAACAGGAATAAGCTTATTCGGCAAGAGTTTTGAAAGAGAATTAACAAAATCTTTATTTGCAAATTCTTCAAAGTCACGGCAAACACGCTTATCAAGAGTATGAAAATCAAGCGCAGGTTTTAAGTCTATCTTAATTTTATATGACTTTTTACCCATATTTTTAATATGGCTTGAAGCAGACAAAATAACAGGACCGGACACACCGTAATGAGTAAATATCATTTCTCCGAAATCAGAATAAATCGCTTTTTCTTCCTCAAACAGAGTGATTTCGATATTTTTAAGCGACAAGCCCTGAAGCCTCGGTATAAAATTATTAGGACAAACAAGAGGAACAAGACTTGGCTTTAACGGTGTAATCGTATGACCTACTGACCTTGCAAGAGTATATCCATCGCCTGTTGAGCCTGTAAGCGGATAGCTTTTACCGCCCGTGCAAAGGCAAACCTTATCACATTCAATTTTAGTTTTATCATCAAGAACAAGCGTTTTAATCGCATTACCGTCAAGTTCAAACGCCTTTACTTTTCCTTGAATTATTTTAACACCGCTTTGTTTAGCGTAATTCACAAGTGCATCAACAATATCAACAGCTTTATCGCTTTGAGGAAAAACACGGTTTCCCCTCTCTATTTTAAGCGGCACGCCGAGTTCTTCAAACAAAGCCATAGTATCATAAGGCATAAAATTTGAAAATGCAGAATAAAGAAAACGTGGATTTGTAGGCACGTTTGATATCAAATCGTCAAGCTCAAAGCTTGCATTTGTGACATTGCATCTGCCCTTGCCTGTAATCATAAGCTTTCTGCCGCATCTATTCATTTTTTCAATTATAATAACATCGTTGCCCTTTTCGGCACTTTTAGCCGCACACAAAAGCCCTGCCGCTCCGCCGCCGACAACTACAATTTTTGACATAGCTATTCTTCCTCTAATTGTGCAAGTTCAAGAGAGGCTTTCTCCCATTTTTCATAAAGCACATCACGCTTTTTTGAAAGTTCGTCGATTTTAGAAGTATATTCCATAAGCTTTTCATACTCTGCGCCCGAAAGTTCTGACTCGTATTCGCCGATTTCATTTTCGGTTTCATCAATTTCCTCCTCAAGACGCTTTAAAAGAGTATTAAGCTTTCTTAAATTACTCTGCCTTTCTTTTTTAAGCTTATAATCATTAACCTTAGGCTTTTGCTTTTCTTCTTTTTTAACCTCGCTTACATATCTGTGCTCGCTGTAATCATCATAATTTCCAAGGAAATTGTTGCAGCCGTTTGGAGTAAGCTCAACAATGCGTGTAGCAAGTTTATTAATAAAATATCTGTCGTGAGATACAATAAGCATAGTTCCGCTGTAATTTAGAAGTGTATTTTCAAGTTCTTCACGTGAAAAAGCATCAAGATGATTTGTCGGCTCATCAAGCAAAAGAAAATTATACCCGCCGAGCATAAGTTTCAAAAGCGCAACTCTTGCACGCTCACCGCCCGAACAAACGTCAAGTTTTCTGTAAACTTCTTCCCCTTTAAAGAGAAAGGCGGCAAGTGCGTTTCTGACCTTAGTTTCGGTCATAAACGGATATGCGCTCCAAACCTCGTCAAGCACGGTCTTGCTCAAGTCAAGCTTAGCCTGAACTTGGTCGAAATATCCTGTCATAAGACTTGCGCCGAATTTAAACGTTCCGTCATCTCGGCTTAAATCGCCCATAAGAATTTTTAAAAGAGTGGTTTTGCCGCAGCCGTTATCGCCCAAAAGGAAAACTCGTTCTCCCCTTTTAACATTAAAGCTTGCGTTTTGAAAAACAATATGGTCACCAAATGATTTCTTAAGACCGTCAACCTCTAAAACATCCTCACCCGATACACATTTAGGCGTAAAATCAAACCTGATTTTTTCAAGTTTTTTATCAGGAATTACAAGTTGAGCCTTAATTTTTTCAACAACCTTTTCCTTACTCTCGGCAGTTTTGATATTCTTTTCTCTGTTCCACTGCCTTTGCTGAGCAATGATACCTTCAAGACGTTCAATCTCTTTCATATCATTCTCATATTTTTCTTCAATTGCTTTTTGCTCAGCCGCTTTTTTAACAAGAAATTCGGAATAATTGCCCTTGTATGAGCGCATCTTTTTATTTTCAAGCTCAATCGTTTTATCCGTTACACGGTCAAGAAAATATCTGTCGTGACTGATAATAAGGCAAGCGCCGTTAAAATTTTTAAGAAAATCCTCGAGCCACGCAATAGCACTGATATCAAGATGGTTTGTAGGCTCATCAAGAAGTAAAAAATCAGCCTTTGAAAGCAAAAGTTTCGCAAGGATAAGTTTAGATTTTTGACCGCCTGAAAGCTTAGAAGTAGGCTTATCAAAATCGTCCTCGCTAAAGCCCAAGCCCAAAAGAGCCGAGCGTGTCATAGATTTATAAGTAAGCCCACCGTTTCGGGTAAACTCATCGTTCAAATATTCCTGCCTGTCGATAAGCTCCTTGGAATGATTGGTTTTAAGCTTTTCATTAATACTATCAAGCTCAATTTCCATTTGAATTAAATCGTCATAAACAGAAACAAGCTCCGCCCAAATTGTTTTATCATTTGAGCAGGTATGCTGTTCCATATAGCCGAGCCTTGCATTTTTAGAAATAAAGCAATTGCCGCTGTCAGCTTTATACTCGCCTGTAATAATCTTAAAAAGTGAAGTTTTGCCTGCGCCGTTAACGCCGACAAAGCCGACCTTTTCCTTATCCTGAATGTCAAACGAGAGGTCGGAAAAAAGCGTATTTTCACCAAAAGAAAGTGTTAAATTTTGAACATCCAAAACATTCATAACCAAATCTCCGAAATTAATGTTTATATTTTACACTATTTTTGATTGAAAGTATAGTGATTTTTTGATATTATATAAATATAATTAAAATCTATGTGTATTATAGATATTTTCGAGGTAAATAAAATGGATATTTTAAAGCTTAAGCCCGTATTCAAAGATTATATTTGGGGCGGCACAAGGCTCAAAACCGATTTTGGTTTTAAAAGCGATTTGGACATTTTGGCTGAGGGATGGATGCTTTCGTGCCATAAGGACGGAATGAATACAATTGACGGCGGTGAATTTGACGGTCAAACGCTTGAAGAAGTTATTGAAAAAGAGGGCAAAGAAAAGTTCGTCGGCACAAGGAGCTTAGATTTTCCTTACTTCCCTGTTCTTATAAAGCTTATTGACGCTAAGGATAATTTATCAATTCAGGTTCACCCTGACAACGAATACGCAAAAAGAGTTGAGCACGAGTTCGGCAAAACCGAAATTTGGTATGTTATTGACGCAACGCCTGACGCTCAGCTTGTTTACGGCTTTAAGGAAAAAATCAGCAAGGAAGAGTTTAAAAAAGCAATTGAAGAAAACACTTTACTTGACGTATTAAATACGGTTAATGTTAAAAAGGGCGATTTATTCTTTATTGAAGCCGGAACCGTACACGCTATCGGCAAGGGTGTTTTGATTGCTGAAATTCAGCAAAATTCAAACTCAACTTACAGGGTTTATGACTACGGCAGAATAGGAAAAGACGGAAAGCCGAGAGAACTTCACGTAAAAAAGGCAGTTGACGTATCTGTTACCGAGCCGCCGAAATATGATATTAAGCCTATGGGCGACAAGGTTATCGGCGACGGCTTTGATTCAACGCTTCTTACAAAATGCGATTTATTCACCGTTAATCATTACGACGTTGAAAAAAGCCTTACTCTTGAGGCAGATGAAAAGTCATTTAACCACGTGCTTGTAATTGACGGCGAAGGAAAAATAAACGGCAAAGCACTCAAAAAGGGTGACAGCTTCTTTATTCCGGCGGGCTTCGGCAAATATGAAATTTGCGGCAAGTGCGAAATCATTGTAACTAATATTTAAAAATTTCAAAATTAATGAATAAAAGTCATTAGCAGTATCATACTACTAATGACTTTTATTTTTGGAGTGATAAATATGAAAATTGTCAATATTATTGCACTTATTTTAAATATAATAGGCGGCATAAACTGGGGGCTTGTGGGTCTTTTCAGATTCGATTTAGTTGCCTGGATATGCGGCGGACAGGATTCCGTTTTTGCAAGAATTATATACAGCCTTGTAGGACTTGCCGCCATTTGGTGCATCAGCTTGCTTTTTTCAAATAAAACTGTTGAAGAGTGAATTGTGCGAAGCACAAGAGACACGTGGCTCCAAATTCACTTGTGAATTTGGGAGAAACAGTACAGTGTACTGTTTCGTAGCAAGTGATAACTAAAGTGTTTTCAACGTCGTCGAGGGGCGAACTTTGTTCGCCTTATTCGGGCGATTGATAATCGCCCCTACGATACGTCGAAAGAAATTCCGTGTTTGAATAAATTTTTGCAAAATTTATAATAAACACTCCATTCCTTTCTCCTCTCCCCACCAAATTTTCAATTTGTCGGGGACCCCGAATGGAATTTCGTTTTATAGCACGGCGCATTTTAGCCACTTTATCGACAGTCTGAATAAGCCTCCTTTTGCAAGGAGGCTTATCGTTTATTTTACATATTGAAGCTGAAGCTGACCTTTTGAGTTAAATGAGGTCTTGATTTTCTTTGTTGCCTTCTGTCCGTCCTTGAATTTAACAGTAATTGTGATTGTATCGCTTGGCAAATCCTCATATTTTAAATCAGGATTTTTAATCAAGGCATATATTGCATCATCGGCAGAATAGTACACGTCTTGAATTTTGTCGCCGTCACGGTAAGTTTTAGCAGTAATTTTTTTGTCGTCAGACTTTGAAGAAAGCTCATCATAATATTTTACCGGTGCCAAAAGAAGTTGATTTTCGTTTTTATAGTCATTCTTATCTGAATAATAAATTCCGTAATCTTTAGCATCTTGCGATTTTCCGTTAAAATATTTTGATAAATCCTTATGCTTTGAGAGATAGTTGTAAAACTCTCTGTCTTTGTTTTCGTACTTATCGTGATAAAGTTTATTTTCTTCATCGGTAAGCGGAATTTCAACATAGAACTTGCCCTCATCAATAAGCTTACTTTGAAGCAGCATATCATAATAAGAGAACTTACCATTTTCACTTTCAAATGTAACCTCTGCAACATTTTTTGCGTTTATTGCAAAGCCTGATTCACAGCCGCTTTTAACAGCCTGATAGCCGTCGGAATCCTTATATGCCTTAACTCGATAATTTTTAAGGGTTGTAACGTCATTTTCGCCGAGAGTGATATTTTCGCATTGGTTGCCGTTTTCGTCCTGCGCATAAGCAACGATATTGAAGCTATGGCTTGAAAGCTTTGCATTTGACGTTTGAGAGGTGACGGGAGTATTATCCCTCGTCATACCGTAAGTGCCGACACCTGCAAGCACGGCAAGTGCAAGGGTACAGCTAAGTGCAGGCTTAAGAAACGATTTAGCGCTTTTTCTTTTCGGTTCTTCAATTTTTGCTTGAAGTCTGGTTTTCATATACACATCAGGTTTAATATCATCTATTGCGGCTTTGATTATTTTTTTCTCATCTTTCATTGCTATATTCCTCCAATTCATTTTTTAACAGTTCTCTGCCCCTTTTAAGCCTCATTTTAACATTAGACTTAGAAAGAGAAAGTGTGTTTGCTATCATTTCAACCGTGTAATCCTCGTAATAAAAGAGGTAAAGGACTGTTTTATATTTTGAATCAAGCTTTAAAAGCTTATTTCTCACGTCAAGCTTTTTATCATCAAAAATCTCTTCACCCAAAATTTCATCATTTAACGGCAGATTTTTTCGCCTTGACGATTTTAAAAAGTCCTTGCACTGATTAGTTGTTGTTTTGATAAGCCACGCTTTTTTATGCTCGCTGTCCTTAAAAGAGGGGCTTTTATACAACAGTTTAATGAAAACCTCTTGCAAAACATCCTCGCTCTCATCTTTATCTGCTGTATGTAAGTAGGCAATTTTATAGAGCATATCGGCATACAAATCGTAAGCCGTGTTAAACTCGTTTTCTTTTTCTTTATCCAAGCCTATTCCCCCTTTCACACATAACACGATTCAAAGCCTTATAAAGTCACAAAAAATAAAAAGTAAAAATAAGTAAAAATAAAAGGTCGGAAAATCCGACCTTTTAAAATTAAAACAATGAAATTATTTAGCAGTAGTTGTTGCATCTACAAACCAGCCGTTAAGAGTGAAGCAGTTTGAAAGTTTTTTCTCACTAAACGATTTACAAAATTCATAGCCTGCGCCGCCCTCACAACGTGACGGTGTGATTTTGCCGTTTGCAAGTGCTTTATAAACATTATCAACACTTTCCTTAATTGCTTTTTCCTCATCTGTGCCGTCTGCAAGACCGTCAACATAAATGCCGTCTGTTGAGCAGTTAGCCGCAATAACAGTACCGCCGTTGAAATCCTTAAGGCAATCCTGAACAGCCTCGCCGTAATTTTTAACTACAGCGTAAGCCTGGTCACTGTGAGATACTCCTGCCGCAGCAACGCTTGGGCTTGCATCAAACTTATACTTAGCCGTATAAGCCGATTCTTCCTTATCATTGCCGCCTGCAAATACAAGAGTTACACCCTCGTCAAACATTTTTTCAACGATTGAAGCATAGCGGTCAACCATATCAAATGATGTATTCCAATAATATTCGTTTTCAATAGCAATGCCTGCACCTACGCCATAGGAGTCTTTATTTTCCCAATGAGAGAACATATAACCCTCTTTAGGAACAGCCGCACTAAGCTCAACCTTATCGCCCTCAACATAGTAGCCGTCACCTGTTGATTCGCCGTTTCCGCCCTCACCTGTTACAACTTTAACTTCAAAGGTAGGAGTTTCACTTTGTTTATATACAGGGACAAGCTTAACATCCTTATTTGTTACATTAACCTTAGTTGATCTAGAATTAACGTCCTCAACAGCGTCTTTGTCATCTGTTTCCCAATGGTCAAATACTGTATAAGGTGTAGTAGGAGCAGGAGCAGTAATGTCAACGCTTGTATTTTCAGAAACATACTGCTGAGAATATACGCTCTTACCGTCTGCGCCAAGCACCTGAACGTCATACTGAGCACCCTCTGCGTCCTTATATGTAGCTGTAATTGTGCAATCACATTTTTCAACAAGAAGATTCATTGACGATTTAGTCTTAGATGAAATATTAACCTTTTTATCTTTAACACCGTCTGTATTGCTCTTAGTAACCCACTTATCAAAAACCTTTCCCTTAGGAGCAGGGTCAGCGGTAACGGTTACGTTAGAGCCTTCTTTATATGTACCGCTTCCGATACCGTTTTCAACCTTAACGGTGAAAACTTCTTTATTTTTAACTTCACTTGCTTTCTTATAGCAAGCGGTAAGTGTAAAGCCGTAGTTATAGTTAAGAAGCGGTGAATCGTAATCAGCCCAATCAAGAGTAACCGGAACACCGAGTTCATTAGCCGCTGCAGCCGCACCTTGAGCAAAGCCTGCACCGTAATTAGCAGAATCATCGCTGTTATACTGACCGAAATAGCCGAGCTTTGTATTGCCGTTTTTAACAGCAATATAGCCTGCGAGATAACCGCTTTGAAGATTATCAAACGTAACACACATTACATTAGAAATATAACGGTCAGTCTTATCACTTTCGGAATGAGGAATTCCGTCAACCAAAACAAAATTAAGTTCAGGGAATGAGCTTGCAATTTCATATGCAATAACCTCAAATTTTTCACCGGGGAAAACGATATATTTAGCGCCGTTATCCTGTGCAAGTTTAACATATTTTTCAACGTTATCGCTTGTAAGTTCACCGTTTTCATCAAGAACAGGCTGATAATAGCGAGCACTCATTTTATTATCGTTTGCATAGGAATTAACACCGTCCCATGCGCTTTGATTATAGCCCTTATCATTAACGGCGCCGCCGTCGGTAATAAGAACAATATCGTTAGTTATTTGCTTTTGCTTAGTACAACCTGCCATAGCGAAAACTCCGCTTACAACAAGGACAATGCAAAGAAGCACCGAAATTGCCTTTTTCATAGCTTTCCTCCAAAAAAAGAAAAAATGTTCCTAAATATAATAACAAATATATCCAAATAATGCAATAGCAATATTGATTTAAAAGATAAAAAACATTATAATAATTAATATAATAACAGCAAAGGAACTTTTAATATGGAAAATTTGCAATATAAAGACGATAGACTTTGTATACTCGACCAAAGACTTTTGCCTAATGAGGAAAAGTGGATAGAAATCAAAAATAAAGAGCAAGCCTTTGACGCTATTAAAGATTTGGCAGTAAGAGGAGCACCGGCAATCGGGATATTTGCGGGATATTCAATGGCGCTTTTTTCTAAAGATAATGATATATATGCGCTTAAAAAATATCTCGACTCCTCCCGCCCTACTGCTGTTAATTTAAGCTGGGCAACGGCAAGAATTGTCAAGGCTTATGAAAGCGGAAAAAATCTTTTAGATGAAGCGATTGCCATTCATAAAGAGGACATTGAAATGTGCAAAAGGATAAGCGAATACGGCTTATCACTGTTAAATGACGGCGACGGAATACTTACACATTGCAACGCAGGAGAGCTTGCAACAAGCAAATACGGAACGGGATTGGGTCCGCTGATTTTAGGCAAGGAAAAGGGCTATAATTTCAAGGTTTATTCCGACGAAACAAGACCGCTTTTGCAGGGCGCAAGGCTGACGTCTTATGAACTTGAAAAAGCAGGAATCGACGTAACCGTTATATGCGACAATATGGCAGGCTTTGTAATGAAAAAGGGGCTTATTAACGCTGTGCTTGTCGGCTGTGACAGGGTTGCGGCAAACGGCGACGTTGCAAACAAAATAGGTACAAGTTCAGTTGCCGTGCTTGCAAAATATTACGGCATTCCTTTTTATGTTTTAGGGCCTTATTCGACCGTTGACTTTGACTGCAAAACAGGCGACGACATTAAAATAGAAATGCGTGACGGCGACGAGATTAAGAAAAAATATTTTGAAAAGCCGACTGCGCTTGAAGAAACAAAATGCTTAAATCCTGCATTTGACGTGACTGACAATTCACTTATCACGGCGATAATTACGGACAAAGGAATTGCAAAAGCGCCTTATGACAAAAGCTTAAAGGAGTTACTTAAATGATTAGATTTTTCGGCGGCAAGGTATTGGCATTAAACGGCAATTTTGATATAACAAATGACGAGGTTTGGATTGACGCAAACAAAATAGTCTATGTCGGTCCTAAAAAAGACGTAGAAAAATTTGAAAGAGAAATCAATTTAAACGGTAATCTTTTAATGCCTACCTTTAAGAATGCACACACTCACAGCGCAATGACCTTTGGCAGAAGTTTCAGCGACGATTTGCCGCTTGATAAATGGCTTAATGACAAGATATTCCCTATTGAAGCAAAGCTTGAAAGTGAGGATATCTATAAACTTTCAAAACTCGCATTTCTTGAATATTTAACAAGTGGGACAAGCGCCTGCTTTGATATGTATTATTTTCCCGAAAGTATGGCAAAAGCAAGCGTTGATTTCGGTTTCAGAACGGTTATGTGCGGTGCGGTGAACAATTTCAAAGAGTCTGTTGAAAAGCTTGAAGAATACTACAACACCTATAATAATTATAACGAGCTTATCAGCTACAAATTAGGCTTTCACGCTGAATATACCACCAAAAGAGAAATTCTTGAAGGCATAAGCGAGCTTGCACAAAAATACAAAGCGCCTGTATTTACCCATTCAAGCGAAACAAAAAGCGAGGTTGAGGGTTGCATTGAAAGATACGGCAAAACTCCGACGGAGCTTTTTGAGGAATTGGGATTATGGAACTACGGCGGCGGTGGCTACCACAGTGTATGGCTCAGCGACAACGATATGCAAATTTATAAAAAACGTGGGCTATGGGCAGTTATAAATGCAGGCTCAAATGCAAAGCTTGCCTCAGGTATTGCCGACGTTCAAAAAATGAGCAGTTTGGGGCTTAACCTTGCAGTCGGTACAGACGGTCCAAGCTCAAACAATGCACTTGATATGTTTAGAGAAATGTATCTTATCAGCGTTTTGCAAAAGCTAAAGCACAACGATGCAGCGGCTATGGACGCAAACGAGATACTCAAGGCAGCAACAATCGGCTCGGCAAGATGTATGGGGCTTGATAATTGCGACTGCATTGCCGAGGGCAAGCTTGCCGATTTAACGGTTATTGACCTTAACAGGCCGAATATGCAGCCGATTAACAACATCACTAAAAATCTTGTTTATTCAGGCTCAAAGGACGATGTTAAAATGACTGTGATAAACGGCAAAATACTTTATGAAAACGGCGAATTTATGAATATTGATAAGGATGAAATATATTTCAATGCGCAAGAAGTAACAAACAGATTGAAATAATAAGGACATAAAAAAGGGATATCACACTAAAAATGTGATATCCCTAAAAATTTATTTTTCGTCCTTATCTTTTTTCTTCTTTGTGCTTGTGAGCTTATTGAGAAGGTATGTCACAAGAACTACAACGCCGATTACAATGAAGATACCGAGCATACCGAAAAGCACAACGGGAAGTGACGTTTTCCAGCTATCTGCATGAATTGTAACTTTCATCAAAAACGCCATAAGGGTTACTGCTAAATTATACATATATTACCCTCCTATCAAGATACAAGTGTCAGGATAAGACCGCCTGCGATAACGGAAGCAATCTGACCTGAAACATTTACTGAAATTGACTGCATAAGAAGGAAGTTTTGATTATCTTCTTTAAGTCCCATTTGGTTTACAACACGTCCGCTCATTGGGAATGCCGAAATACCTGCCGCACCAATCATAGGATTGATTTTCTTATCCTTTGGTAAGAAAAGATTGAGGAAATTCGCAAAAACAACGCCGCCGATAGTATCAAATACGAATGCAACAAGGCCAAGACCGAGAATAAGAAGAGTTGCCGGTTGAACAAACTCTTTATAGTGCATCTGACCTGCTACGGTGATACCGAGAAGAATTGTAATTATATTAGCAAATGAATTTTGAGCAGTTTCAGAAAGATTATTAAGAACGCCGCATTCTCTGATAAGGTTACCAAACATAAGGAAGCCAACAAGAGCTACCGACTTTGGAGCCACAAGACCTGCGATAACCGTAACAACGATTGGGAAAAGAATTTTAGTAGTCTTAGAAACGTCGCCGGGGTTATATTTCATTCTGATTAAACGTTCTTTTTTAGATGTAACAGCCTTAATAACAGGCGGCTGAACAATAGGAACGAGAGCCATATAGGAATATGCGGCAACCATAATTGCGCCGATATACTTAGAGCCAAGCTCATTCGCAACGAAAATTGACGTAGGGCCGTCGGCAGCACCGATAATAGCGATAGAAGCGGCATCGTTTACATCAAAGAAGAAGCTTGCAACAAAGAAGGTAAAGAAAATACCGAACTGAGCTGCAGCACCGAAGAGCATAAGCCACGGATTTTTAAGAAGCGGGCCGAAATCAATCATTGCGCCGATACCTATAAACAGCAAAAGCGGGAAAAGCTCATTTGCTATACCTGAATCATAAAGCACACTGATAGGCCCTGCCTCAGCACCGGGTTGAGTAATTGCGCCTGACCAAGGAAGGTTTACCAAAATAGTGCCAAAGCCCATTGGTAAAAGAAGTGTAGGTTCCATCTGTTTTGCGATTGCAAGATAAATGAGAAGCCCGCCGACTGCCCACATAAGCACCATTTGCCATTTTGTTTCGCCTATATTGGAAAACAAATTAGCAAATTCCTGCAAAACAGATACTTTTAAAAGTAGTGTTTCCATATTTTTCTCCTTAAATTAAATTGAAAATAAAAATAACGACACCTTTATCGCAATCGATAAAAGTCTCGTTATAACTGAAAAATGTTCAGCAATGCACAGACCGGGTTTCCCGTCATGACGACCTATGCAACATTTGCAAAAAGCAAATGCTAACTACTCCCTTTTTTCGAGAAGATTATAATATAAAAAAATACAATTGTCAACCAAATATTATTTTGCCTTTGTTTCACAATAAAGGCAACGATATGTTCCGATATCGTCGGTAAGAGTAAAGATATGGTCAATATCCTCATTATTGCAAATGCAACGAGGGTTTGAGCATTTTATAACATTTGTAAGAGTTTTTGGAAGCGAAAGAGTTTTTTTCTCAACGCTTTTACCGTTTTTGATTACATTAACGGTAATATTTTTATCAATATAGCAAAGCACATCAAGATTGATATCAATAAGTTCATTAATCTTAATTATATCCTTTGCACCCATTTTTTCGCTTTTTGCGTTTTGAATAATAGCGACCTGACATTTAAGCTTATCAAGACGGAGCGTATTATAAACCTCCATACCTTTTCCTGCCGTAATATGGTCAAAAACAATACCGTTTTCTATTTCATCAATTTTCATTTGATTGTACCTGCCCATTCAAGAAGAGTTTTAATAAGCGCCATTCTTACATATTTGCCATTGAGCGCTTGAACAAAATATTTAGCCCTTGGGTCATCGTCAACCTCTGTTGCGATTTCGTTAACTCTCGGAAGAGGGTGCATAATTGTCAAGTCCTCTTTAGCCGTTTTAAGTTTGTCAAGGTCAAGAATAAATGAATCCTTAACTTTAAGATATTCATCTTCGGAGAAGAAACGTTCACGCTGAACACGAGTCATATAAAGCACGTCAAGCTCCGACATAGCCTCCTCCATAGTTTCAACCTCTTTATATTCACTGCCCGATTTATCGAGAATATCCGTCTTAATATAATCAGGAAGTGCAAGTTCCTTAGGGGCAATAAGAACAAATTTAACATTCTTATATCTTGTCATAGCTTTGATAAGAGAATGAACGGTTCTGCCGAACTTAAGGTCGCCGCAAAGACCTATTGTCATATTATCAAGCCTGCCCTTTTCTCTGAAAATAGTTAAAAGGTCGGTAAGAGTTTGAGTCGGGTGAGAATGACCGCCGTCACCTGCATTAATAATAGGTACGCCGCTTTTAAAGCTTGCTACTCTCGGTGCACCTTCAAGAGGGTGGCGCATTGCAATAATATCGGCATAACAGGATACCATTCTGACAGTATCCTCAACCGTTTCACCCTTAGATGCAGATGAACTTGCCGCCTCGCTGAATCCCAAAACATTGCCGCCGAGTTCCATCATAGCGGCCTCAAACGAAAGACGTGTTCTTGTTGACGGCTCAAAAAACAGTGTAGCAAGTTTCTTTCCATCACAAACGTGAGCATATTTTTCTTTATTATTAATAATATCTATCGCAGTAGAGATAATGCCGTCTACTTCTTCAAGCGATAAATCCGTTGTGTCAAGCAAATGTCTCATTTGAGCACTTCCCTTCTATTATTCCTTTGCGCCGTTTACAGCAAGATACGCTTTAATTCTCTCAACATTTTCCTTGTTTGCTTCGTTCTCTTCAAGATATTCGATAATATCATATACGTCTACAACCGAATATACAGGGAAGCCAAACTCGTCTGTCACCTCAGCCATAGCGCTCTTTTCGCCCTGACCTTTTTCCTTACGGTCAACCATAACAAATGTAGCCTTAACATTAACACCGTCAAGCTTTGAGAGAATAGCCATACTCTCTCTGATAGCAGTTCCTGCAGTGATAACGTCCTCAACAATAACAACATCCTCGCCTGCCTGCGGTTTATAGCCAACAAACACACCACCTTCGCCGTGGTCCTTTTCCTCCTTACGATTAAAGAAGAACGGCACATCAAGGCCGTCTTTTGCAAGTGCAACGGCAACCGAAACAGCAATAGGAATACCCTTATAAGCCGGACCGTAAAGAACCGACTTCTTATTTCCTACCTTTTCAAAATAAGCCTTTGCGTAAAACTCGCCGAGTTTTTGAATTTGCTCGCCTGTTTTAATATCGCCTGCATTGATGAAATAAGGAATTTTTCTGCCGCTTTTAGCAGTAAAATCGCCAAACTTCAATACTCCTGCATCCTCTAAAAACTTTATAAATTCTCTTTTATATCCTTCCATTGGTATCTCCTTATCCTACAAATTCCTTAACGCATCTTCTGTAAGCCGCAACAGGGTCTGCCGCTGCGGTAATAGGTCTGCCGACTACGATATAATCAGAGCCGATTTCTTTAGCTTTTTCAGGAGTTGTAACACGAACCTGGTCGCCCACATCACCGTCTGCAAAGCGAACACCCGGTGTAACCGTCATAAACTCCTTGCCGCAATTATCCTTAACCATACCTGCCTCAAGAGGAGAACAAACAACACCGTCAAGCCCTGCTGCCTTAGCATTTTGAGCATATTTTACAATTGTATCGTTAATAGACGCATTTATGAGAAGTTCATTTTGCATACGTTCTTCACTCGTTGAGGTAAGCTGAGTTACGGCAATAAGAAGCGGTCTTGTGCCATCTGCTCTTGTAAGTCCTTCAAGTGCAGCTTTCATCATATCAACAGTGCCTGCTGCATGAACGTTAGTCATATCAACATCAAGTTTTGAAAGAACAGCCATAGATTTTTTAACGGTATTAGGGATATCGTGAAGCTTAAGGTCAAGGAAAATCTTATGACCTCTTTTCTTAATCTCCTTAACTATTGACGGACCCTCGGCATAGAAAAGCTCCATACCGATTTTAACAAAAGGTTTTTCCTCGGTAAACTTATCGAGAAAATCAAAGGTTTGCTGTGCGCTTGAAAAGTCACAAGCAACAATAACGTCCTTACCCATTAATCAATCACTCCTATAATATCACTTAATTTATTAATACCGAGCTTTTCACATTCAGTAGGAAGAGCCTCGATAATATCCTTGCAAGCGTAGGGGTTTACAAGATTTGCCGCCCCTACCTGAACAGCAGTTGCGCCTGCCATCATCATTTCAATTACATTTTTTGCGCTCGACACACCGCCGCAGCCCATAACGGGAATATTACAAGCCTTTGCAACCTGATAAACCATTCTGACTGCAACAGGAAAAATAGCGTCGCCGCTGAATCCGCCCATTTTGTTGGCAATGACGCTCTTACGTCTTTTAAGGTCAATACGCATACCGAGCATAGTATTTATAAGGCAAATGCCGTCTGCGCCTGCATCTTCGCAAGCCTTTGCGATTGAAACAATATCCGTCACATTAGGCGAAAGCTTGATAAACACAGGCTTAGTTGTTACATCTTTAACAGCCTTGGTTACCTGTGCCGCACATTCGGGTGAAGTTCCGAAACTCATTCCACCGCCGTGAACATTAGGGCAGGAAACATTAACTTCTAATATACCGACTTGCTCCTCTTTATCAAGAAGCGAACAGGTATAAGCGTAATCATCAACCGAAAAGCCGGACACATTTGCAATAACAGGTTTGTGGAAATATTCTTTCATTTCAGGCAGTTCGTGCTCAATAACGTGGTGAACACCCGGATTTTGAAGCCCAACGGCATTAATCATACCTGACGTACATTCTGCTATTCTCGGAGTAGGATTGCCGAAACGAGCATCCTTAGTAGTGCCCTTAAACGAGAATGAGCCTAAAATGTTGATATCATAAATATCCTTAAATTCCTTGCCAAATCCGAAAGTACCCGAAGCCGGAACAACCGGATTATCCATTTCAAGCCCTGCAAGATTTACAGATAAATCTACCATATAATCTCCTCCTTAACAAGAACGGGACCGTCCTTACATATACGCTTATTGCCGTATTTTGTTTTGCAGGAGCAACCCATACAGGCACCAAAGCCACAACCCATTCTTTCCTCAAACGAGAACTGACCTGAGCATTGCGTTTTGTCATAAACCGCCTTAAACATAGGGAGAGGGCCACAGGTATAAAAATAATCGTAATCATCCGGAAAAGCGTCAGTTACAAAACCTTTAACGCCGTATGAACCGTCAACAGTCGCAACAAAAACGTCAATCCCAAGTGCCTTGAATTCATTTTCATAAAAGACCTCGTCTTTAGTGTTAAAGCCAAGAACAACACAAGGCCTTTGCCCTGATTCAATAAGCTTTTTAGCAAGAAAATACATTGGCGGAACACCGACGCCGCCGCCGATAAGAAGCGGCTTAGTCGATTTTGAAATATCGTAGCCGTTGCCAAGACCTGTAAGCACATTAAGCATTTTTCCTATTTTAAGATTGCTCATCTGCTCAGTGCCTTCGCCGACCACCTTATATATAATTGTGATAACATTTTCTTCGCAGTCGCAAACTGAGATAGGACGGCGCAGAAATTTTCCGTCAAGCTTGATATTTACAAATTGACCCGGTGCGGTGATATGAGAAGTATCGCCCTCAAGCCTCATTTTATAAACATCTTTTGCTATTCTTTCATTAGATAAAATCTTATAGTCACTTTCAAAAAACATATATAATTATTCCTCGTCAATTGTTGATACGCCGAGTGTAATCTCCTCAAGAACGTCAAGAAGCACCTTAACGGTATCAAGTGAAGTGAACATTGTTACATTATTTTCTACTGCCGCACGTCTGATTTCAGAGCCGTCGGAATGTGAGTCGCCTGCATTTATATCAATAGTGTTGATAACGTAAGCGATATGGCCTTGACGAAGTGCTTTAAGAATTTCATCGCTGTCATCAAGAGTAAGCTTTGCACGTACCTTAGTTCGAATACCGTGATTCTTAAGGTATTTGGCAGTTCCCTCTGTTGCTTCAATATTAAAGCCAAGGTCATAAAAACGCTTAATAAGAGGGAGCGCAGCCGGTTTATCCTGATCGGCAATAGTTACAAATACAGTACCGTAGTTTGCAACGTTCATACCCGATGCCTGAATAGCCTTATAAAGCGCACGTGTAAGCGACTTGTCGTAGCCGATTGCCTCACCAGTTGATTTCATTTCAGGAGAGAGGTATGTATCCATTCCCTTAAGCTTAGAGAATGAGAAAGCAGGAGCCTTAACATACCAACGCTTTTTCTCCTCAGGGTAAACCTTATCAATTCCCTGTTCCTTGAGCGAATGACCCAAGATAACCTGAGTTGCGATATGAGCCATAGGAACGCTTGTCGCCTTTGAAAGGAAAGGAACCGTTCTTGATGAACGTGGATTAACCTCAATTACGTAAACGTCGTCATTATTATCGGCAATAAACTGAATGTTATAAAGACCGACAATGCCTATTGCCTTACCGAGCCTTACGGTATAATCAATAATTTTATCTTTAACATTTTGGGATGCGGTAAAGGTTGGATAAATCGAAATAGAGTCGCCTGAATGAACGCCGGTTCTTTCAACGTGCTCCATAATACCCGGAATAAATACGTCCTCGCCGTCGCAAATTGCGTCAACCTCAAGCTCACGGCCCATAATATATTTATCAACCAAAACCGGCTGTTCTGTATTAATTTCAACGGCAGTTTGGAGATAATGACGAAGTGACTCCTCATTGGCAACAATCTGCATTGCACGGCCGCCGAGAACGAACGAAGGCCTTACAAGAACAGGATAGCCGATTTGAGCGGCAACCCTTACACCCTCTTCAATATCGGTAACAGCAAGTCCCTTTGGCTGAGGAATACCGAGTGATTCCATAACCTTTTCAAAGCTGTCACGATTTTCAGCTCTGTCAATAGCCTCAACATCAGTACCGATAATAGGAACACCGAGTGCATCAAGAGGAGGTGCAAGGTTAATAGCAGTCTGACCTCCGAGTGACACAACAATGCCAAGCGGATTTTCAAGAGTAATAACGTTAATTACATCTTCAACGGTAAGCGGCTCAAAATAAAGCTTATCGGAGGTTGTATAGTCAGTTGAAACAGTTTCCGGGTTATTGTTGATAATAATTGCTTCATATCCTGCTTCACGGATTGACCAAATAGCATGAACGGTTGAATAGTCAAATTCTACACCCTGACCGATACGAATAGGACCTGAGCCTAAAACAATAATTTTCTTTTTATCGGATACTACAGACTCGTTTTCTTCTTCATACGTTGAATAGAAATAAGGAACGTATGAATCAAACTCAGAAGCGCAGGTATCAATCATTTTATATACAGGGAAAATATTATTTTCTTTTCTTAAATTGAACACTTCAGATTCATTCATACCCCAAAGCATACCGATATATTTATCGGAAACGCCCATTTTTTTAGCGTCCTTAAGGGTTTGAATATCTTTAACATTTTCCTTAATAACATTTTCAAAATCAACAATGTTCTTAAACTTTTCAAGGAAGAACATATCAATTTTTGTAGCATTATAAATTCTGATTAAGTCGGTATTAAGCCTTATAAGCTGAGCGATGGCAAAAAGCCTGTCGTCAGTACCGTTTTTGATATATTTAAGAAGTTCGTCTTCTGTGTAAGTATCAAACTTCTTGCTGTAAAGGTGGCAAACTCCCGTTTCAAGCGAACGAACAGCCTTAAGCAGGCTTTCCTCCATAGTTCTGCCGATTGCCATAACCTCTCCGGTTGCTTTCATTTGAGTATTAAGAGTGTTATTAGCGTCTGCAAACTTATCAAACGGGAAACGTGCAATTTTAGTTACAACATAGTCGAGAGCAGGCTCAAATGATGCAGGAGTGTTGGCAATAGGAATTTCGTCAAGGTGCATACCTACGCTGATTTTAGCCGAAACCCTTGCGATAGGATAGCCCGAAGCTTTAGAAGCAAGAGCAGACGAACGTGAAACCCTCGGATTTACCTCGATAAGATAATATTGGAATGAATGAGGGTCAAGAGCAAACTGAACATTACAGCCACCCTCAATTTTAAGTTCACGGATAATGCGAAGTGCAGAATCACGAAGCATTTGATATTCTTTATTAGTAAGCGTTTGCGACGGAGCAACAACGACCGAGTCACCTGTATGAACACCGACAGGGTCGATATTTTCCATATTACAAATTGTAATAGCGGTATCGTTGGCGTCACGCATTACCTCATATTCAATTTCCTTATAGCCTTTAATACTCTTTTCAACAAGGACCTGATGAACCGGAGAAAGCGCAAGCGCATTTTTCATCATTACCATAAATTCTTCTTCATCATCGGCAAAGCCGCCGCCTGTACCGCCAAGGGTAAAAGCAGGACGAAGAACAACAGGGAATCCGATTTCTTTTGCAGCCTTAAGACCGTCCTCAAGGTTTTCGGCAATTTCACTTGGAAGAACCGGCTCGCCGAGGCTTTCGCAAAGTTCCTTAAAAAGCTCTCTGTCCTCTGCTCTTTCGATTGCATCAAAATTAGTGCCGAGTATTTCAACGTCACATTCCTTAAGCACGCCTTTTTTAGCAAGCTGAACTGCAAGGTTAAGACCTGTCTGGCCGCCGAGTGACGGTAAAATAGCGTCAGGTCTTTCGTGACGGATAATTCTTGCAACATATTCAAGATTAAGCGGCTCCATATACACCTTATCGGCAATGTCCGTATCTGTCATAATGGTTGCAGGGTTAGAGTTGATAAGCACAACCTCGTAGCCCTCTTCTCTAAGAGCAAGACAAGCCTGTGTACCTGAGTAGTCAAATTCAGCAGCCTGACCTATAACAATAGGACCTGAGCCGATTACGAGTATTTTATGTATATCAGTTCTTTTTGGCATATCAGTCTTCCTCCTTTTGCATTAATGCAATAAATTCATCAAATAAGTATGCGCTGTCCTGCGGACCGGGTGCGCTTTCAGGGTGATATTGAACAGAGAACAGCTTGTCCTTCTCACACTTAACACCCTCAGCCGTATCATCAAGAAGATTTACATGGGTAAGTTCAAGGTCTGTGCCGTCAAGAGATTTAACATCAACGGCGTATGAATGGTTTTGAGAAGTAATTTCAAGCTTGCCTGTTTCAAGATTTTTAACAGGGTGGTTACCGCCTCTGTGGCCGAATTTCATTTTAAATGTTTTAGCACCGAGAGCCAAAGAAATCATTTGATGACCAAGACAAATTCCGAAAATAGGAAGCTTGCCTCTAAGTTCTCTGACAACATTGATTACAGTCTGAACGTCCTCCGGATTACCGGGACCGTTAGAAAGGAACAAGCCGTCCGGGCTCATTTTAAGTATTTCCTCACTTGTAATATTATAAGGAACAACAGTTACGTTACAGCCCTTTTCATTAAGCTTGCGAATAATATTATGCTTAATACCGCAGTCAATAGCGACAACATCGTATTTATGGTTAGGCGTTCTTGAATACCAACGCTTTTTGCAGCTTACACGTGAAACCATATCAGTAGGAATTATATACTCTCTGACTTTCTTTAAAGCTTCCTCATAAGGCACATTTGCATCGCAGATTATAACCTTTTGCGAGCCCTCGTCACGAATAATTCTCGTAATCATTCTTGTATCAACGCCGCTGATAGCAGGAATGTCATATTCCACGAGTACCTCATCAAGTGTCTTTGTATAGCGGAAGTTTGACGGCAAATCGTTATACTCCCTTACAATAAGACCGCCCATGGTCGGCACTTTTGTTTCATAATCCTCATCGGTCATACCGTAGTTGCCGATAAGCGGATATGTCATACACACCATTTGGTCTGTATAGCTTGGGTCAGATACAATTTCCTGATATCCTACCATTGAAGTATTAAAAACAATTTCGTTAATCGCTTCTTTATCTGCGCCAAAACCGTAACCGTAAAATTCTTTACCGTTTTCAAGCACAATTTTTTTGTTATAAGGCTTCATAAACAATTTCTCCTTTATATATTGTTAAAAGGTTTTCACCCTGCAGTTTCCAATCCTGAAACGGTGTTGCACGACCCATAGTTACAAATTTTTCAGGGTCAACGCACCATTCTTTATCTATATCAAGCAGTGCCAAATCGGCAGGAGCGCCTACTTCAATTTTACCGCCCAAAATATCAAAAATCTCTCTCGGTTTAACCGACATCATATCAATCAATTTTTCAAGAGAAATAACGCCCGTTTTGACAAGCTTTGTATTAAGCACACCGAATGCCGTTTCCAAGCCGACAACGCCCATAGCCGAGCCTTTAAGCCCCTTTGACTTTTCTTCCTTAGAATGAGGAGCATGGTCGGTTGCAATAACATCAATCGTGCCGTCTTTAACACCATCAATAAGAGCATTCATATCCTCTCGGCTTCTAAGCGGCGGATTCATTTTAAACCTGCCGTCCTCAAGCAAATCCTCGTCACACATAGTCAAATAATGCGGGCCTGTTTCACACGTAACTTTAACCCCACGAGCCTTAGCCTTACGGATAATATCAACGCTTTCCTTAGTTGAAATATGGCACACGTGATATCTGCATCCCGTTTTTTCTGCAAGCTTGCAGTCACGCTCAATCTGCGCCCATTCACTCTTTGAGCAGATACCCTTATGGCCGTGCTCCTTGCAATATACGCCGTCGTGAATATAGCCGCCTTTTAGCAAATCATTAACCTCACAGTGAGCCGAAATAATCTTATTAAGCTTAGCACACCGTATCATAGCCTTCTCCATAAGTTCGCCGGTTTGAACGCCTGTTCCGTCATCGGAAAAGCCAACAACCTTATCAGCCATTGATTCAAAGTCAACAACCTCGCCCTCGCCTTTTCTGCCTTTGGTAATTGTGCCGAAAGGAAGAACGTCGATAACTGCATCACGCTCAATTATATCTGTTTGAGCCTTAAGATTTTCGGGGCAATCGGGAGCCGGGTTAAGATTAGGCATTGTGCAAAGAGCCGTATACCCTGCCCTTGCCCCAGCCATAGAGCCTGACTTAATTGTTTCTTTATAAGAAAAACCGGGCTGACGTAAATGTGTATGAACATCCACAAAGCCCGGTATCAAAAAATATTTATCCAATGCGTCAATTACTCTATCGGCACCATTTGAAGAAATAGTGCTGGAAATCTCGGTAATAATCCCGTCGGTTATGAAAACATCTGACTTTTTAAATTCATCGGCAATAAAACATAGTGCATTTTTAATCAGCAATGTCATAAACCACAGTCCTTTCTTTATCCTTGTAATTATAATATATTTATTGCTTTTAGTCAACATTAAAATATTCAATATATCTATTTACTTTAAAAAATTTATGTTATATAATTAAAATGATTTTTTCTTAAACATTCAGTATCAAACGCAGGTGAGAATATGATTAAGATTTTACAATTCGGCGAGGGTAATTTTTTAAGAGCATTTGCCGAGCATTATATTCAAACGGCAAACGAAAATGGAATTTATGACGGAAAAGTTGTAATATGCCAACCGAGAAAAAACACCAAGGTTATAAACGCACTCAAAGAGCAAGGTTGCAGATACAACATTCTTTTAAAAGGCAGGCTCAACGGTGAAATTGTAAACGAAGTTAAGAGTGTAAATTGCGTTGAAGAATGTATTGATACAGTTGGCGAATATGAAGAACTTAAGCGTGTTTTTTGCCTTGACAGCCTTGAAATTGTAATTTCAAACACGACCGAAGCGGGTATTTGCTTTATTGATACGGATAAAATGAGCGAAAGCCCTAACGTATCATTTCCTGCTAAGGTAACGGCTTTGCTTTATGAGCGTTTCAAGCAGGGCAAAAAAGGTCTTGTATTTTTACCTGTTGAACTTATTGAAAATAACGGTGATGAACTCAAAAAATGCATTATTAAATATGCCAAGCTTTGGAATTTGGAAAACGAATATATAAATTATATCAATAACGAATGCAGTTTTTGCAACACTCTTGTTGACAGGATTGTTACGGGCAAGGCAACGTACAAAGATGATGAATGTGCAGTAGCGTGCGAGCCTTATTCAAGCTGGATAATTGAGGCTGACGAAAGAGCGCAAAGTGTTATTGCGTTTTGCAAGCTCAATATGGGCGCAAAATTTGCCGAAAGCGTGCTCCCTTACCGTGAAAGAAAAGTTAAAATATTAAACGGAGTTCACACAATGAGCGTTCTTGCAGGATATAATGCAGGATTTAAAATTGTTCGTGATATGATTAACGATAAAGCCTTTAAAGCGTATATTGACAAAGGCTTAAATGAGGAAATAATAAAAACAATTGACCTTGATGAAAATGAACTGAAAGCATTTGCAAACAGTGTTATTGAAAGGTTTAACAATCCGTTTATCGACCATAAGCTGCTTGATATAAGTTTAAATTCAGTAGCAAAATTCAAAGCCCGTTGTCTTTGCTCTTTGCTTGATTATTATAATAAATTCGGCAAAATTCCGAGTGTTTTATCATTTGCTTTTGCGGCATTAATCAATTTTTACGAAAATTTTGAAAATAAAGATTATCCTGTAAACGACGTTGAAAGTGTGCTTTATTTCTTTAAAGCCAAACACAATGACATCGTTTTTGACGTTTTGGCAAATGTCGGCTTTTGGGGTGAGGATTTGACAAAAATCGACGGTCTTTATAAAAAGGTCAAGGCTTATTTTGACGATATAAAATCGCTTGGAATCAGCAAGGCTATGGAGAAGCTATTAGATGAGTAAGTTATTTAAAATAAATGATAAAGACAATGTTGCAGTAGCGCTCGAGGAACTGAAAAAGGGAGAAATTATTGATAATATCAAGCTTTTAGACGATATTCCCTTTGGGCACAAGGTACTTTTAAACGATTCGAAAAGCGGCGATAATATTATCAAATACGGCAATCCTATCGGTCATTTGACAATTGATTGTAAAAAAGGAGAGCATATACACGAGCATAATTTAAAAACAAATTTGAGTGACATTATTGAATATACATATTGCGGTGAAAACGAATATCAGCCAAAAAAATGTGACGTTACTTTTAACGGATATTTACGGCAAGACGGCAGAGCGGCAACAAGGAATGAAATTTGGATAATTCCGACTGTCGGCTGTGTAAACAATACAGCAAAAATGCTTGAAAAAATCGGTCAGGACATTATCGGCGACGGCTGTGACGGTGTGTTTGCATACACTCACCCATTCGGCTGCAGTCAGCTCGGTGACGACCAGGAAAACACGAGAAAAATACTTGCAGCCCTTGCAAATCATCCAAACGCAGGCGGTGTGCTTATTGTATCACTCGGCTGTGAAAACACAAATGCAGAAACATTTAAAAAGTATCTCGGTGAATATGACGAAAAGAGAATAAAATTTCTTGTGACGCAGGACTGTGAAAACGAACTTGAAAAAGGCGAAAAATTATTGAAAGAGCTTTACAGTTTCGTTAAAAGTTTCAAGCGTGAGCCTATCCCGATTAACAAACTTGTTGTCGGATACAAATGCGGCGGCTCAGACGCTTTCAGCGGAATTACGGCAAATGTGCTTTGCGGCAAGCTGACGGACAAGCTCACATCATTCGGCACATCCGCAATACTGACGGAAGTGCCTGAAATGTTCGGTGCAGAAAAGCTTTTGATGAAAAGATGCGAAAATGAAAAAGTCTTTAACAAATGCGTAAATATGATTAATTCTTTTAAGCAATATTTCTTTTCACACAATCAGGAATGTTATGAAAATCCCTCACCCGGCAACCACGACGGCGGAATAACCACGCTTGAGGAAAAGTCAATCGGTTGTATTCAAAAGGGCGGAAAAGCGATAATTACAGACGTGCTTGAATACGGCGAGCATTGCAAAAAGCAAGGGTTAAATCTCTTGACAGGGCCGGGAAATGATATTGTATCAACAACCAATTTGACTGCGGCAGGCGCAAATATAATATTATTTACAACAGGCAGAGGGACTCCGCTCGGTGCAAGCGTGCCGACAATTAAAGTAGCCTCTAACTCCCGCCTTGCAAAAAGAAAAAGCAATTGGATTGACTTTAATGCAGGCGAATTGATTAAAAGCAATGACTTTGAAAATATGACCGAGGAAATATTCAAGTTATTAATTGATATCGCTTCAGGCAGGAAGACAAAGAACGAGCAAAACGGGTACAGGGACATATCGATTTTTAAAGACGGGGTTATAATGTAATAAAATAATAATATTATTGTAATTGAATTGCCAATAAATTTGTGATAATATTTATTTATGATAATTAAAGGAGGAGAACAATATGGCTGATTTTAAATCAAGTTTTATGGGCGGCTACAACAAAAAGGCTGTTGACGCTTATATTGACGAGTTGGAAAACAAGAACAAAGAGCTTGAAAGCAACGCAAAATTAAACAATCAAAGGCTTGCAAAGGCTAACAAGATTTTAAAGGAATATAAAAATCTTAAGGACGAATACGAAAAGCTCACAAGTGAAAACAATGCTTTGAAGGATAAAATTGAAAATCTTGAAGCAAGCCTTGACAAAAGCACCAAGCAAAATAACGACCACATTGCAAATATCGGCAAGATATTTTATTCTGCTTATGAAAGCGGAAGCGAAATCACCCAAAGGGCAAAGGACGGCACAAACGAATTTTTGGCTGAAATCGGCAAATCGAGTGACAACGCAAGAGCCGAGATTGAAAAAGCAATCGGTGCTTATTCGCTTATAAACACAGACATTAAGGCTCTTCTTGAAAGCATTACAAATAACCTTTCAGCTGTAAGTAAAAACACGGACAGGCTTATTGAAAAGGCAAGGGGTGTTGCAAGCTCGATGAAGAATATTGACGTTCTTAAAGCAGAAAACGAGAAAAATTCAGAGAATGTTATAAAGAAATATGATGAATTTTTCAAGGAATACGAAAGCAAAAAAACAAACGAGGCGGCAAGCGAGCCTACATATAAAGAAGCTGTAATTAAAACGGTAAGCGAGGACGTTGTTGATGAGCCTAAAGAGGCTGTTGCTGTTGAAAAAATTCTCGAGCAAAAGGAAAGCGAGCCAAAAGATATTGAAATTGGTTTTGTAAATGATACTCCTATTCAAGAGGTAAAACAAGTTCCTACCCCAAGGCAACCGATTCAAGAGCAGGTGCAACCGACTGAGCAAAAGCAGCCTGAGCCAAGACGAGCTGTTGACGTGATCAGGCAACAAATGGGTGCGCAAAGACCTGTTACACCGAAAGAAGCTCCCAACACCAAAAAGGCTGATGAAAACACTCCGATGGGTCAAAGCAGAGCCGTTATGCTCAAAGAGGTGCTGAAAAAATTTCAAAATAGCGAAATCGAAGAATAAAACTTCAAACAAAAAGACAGATGATCAATTGCTTTTGGTCATCTGTCTTTTTCATTTCAGAAATTAATTTGAGGATATAAATCCTGTAAAGAATAATATACTTTTTTAAGCCTTTGATCAAGCTTGATTTCCTTTACTGCGCTAAACTTGGCGTCCATGATTTCAATTTTGCCTGAGGTGCCTGAGCCTATTTTAATACCGTCAAAGCTTGAATAAGTAATTTCGTTACCCTTAAACGGAGTACTTATGCAAGCCTTAGTTATAGGATTCATAACATTAAGCAAATACCAAGCAATACGAATTTCAACAGTATTGCCGCTGAAATAAAAATCCGCTTTGCTGTCATAATCGGCGCTGTCGGGGTTAGCATTGCCGAATTTCAAAAGCCCGCCCTCATAATACCTCGGCTCAATTGTTTCATTTGTAGACGGTACAATTATTTCATTTGAAACAAAGGTGTTAATCTTATTATATTCGCCCGTATTTTGCTTATAAGCCTTTGACTGAGAAGCACCGAACACCTTGCGGATAACTCCAAATTTATAGTGGAACACGTCCTGCGCCTTATCGCAAAGAATACGTGTGTTATCCTTTCCGCCAAATACAAGCAAAAAGTCTGCATTGTCGCTGAAAGTCAGCTTATAATCTTTAGAAAACTTACTACCGACACCGTTTGTTGATATCGGGACAAAGAACGTATCATTTGAAGTATCAAAGCCGTCAGGCAAAGTTAACAGAATATGCATATAATTTGCATCATATTGCACTTTAATATTATCATTAACTTTATATGCATTTTCCCATTCCGCCAAATCACCGTCGGGATAAGAAACAGACGTATCATACTGCATAATTCCGTAACTCTGCTCTGCCGAAGAAAGATTTTGCGTGCGCTTTGTTGGGTCATCGGGATAATACATATTTATATTCCAAGTATTTTTAAACCATTCATCCTGCCATTCAAATACAAGGCCGCCTGCACATCCCTCAAGCGCAATGTCATTAGTCATTTTAGACACAAGCGTTGCCTGCTCATCCTCGCTCAAACCGCCTTGGTCGTATCCGTTTAAGCCCAAATGTGCCTTTCCACGAGAAGTTGAAAGCCCATATTCCGCTATTAAAAGCGGAACTGAATATTGCTTTTTCAAATCTTTAAGATATGCACGGTAATTATCTTTTTTGCCCTTTTCATCCACGTAGGAAATATATTTATCCTCATAATTCATAAATTCAGGATAATAAGGATAAACATCCATTGCGGCAAAAAGCCCTGCATAATAATTTGATTTTGATACGATATTTTCTGTATTTACGCTTACCGCATCATTTTCATCTTTATATGGCTCATTAGGATGATTTATAGTATCAAGCACCTGCCAATTAAGAAACGCAACAGGAGTTTGGCTGTTATAAGCTCTCATTTCGCAATCAATAAGATAATCGCCGACATTTGCAAGAAAACCCTCAAAAGGAGACACACCGTTTTTAGTTTCAAGATATTTTCCGACATAAGCCGCTTTATCAGGGTGAGAAGCATTAGTTTCAATAACAAAATCGGCAGGATATTCAAGGCCTAAAATGTATCCGACGGTATATTTTGAAACGTCTTTATCATATACAGCAGGTGAAAATTCACCGTAAACAGTATCACTGCTGTTACCGTGAATAATATCCACAGCCTCTTTGCACGCTTTTTTAAAAGCTGAAATAATAATTTCATCGCTTTCAAGTGCATCGGTAAGCTGATACATTAAATCTTCATTAAACCAAATACCCTGTATTAAATAGAGCGGAGAATCCTTATGTTTATGATTATAATCATAAAGTGCTTTATAAAAATTAGGATTCATTATTGAAAACACACGAACGGTATTTGCGTTCATATCTTTAATCTGCTCAAACCAGGTAATATAAGTATTATAAGAAACGTTAATATTATCAAGTGAAGTTTGAGCTTCAGTCAAGCCCATATTAACGCCCTTAATATAAAATAAATCCAGGCTTTTACTGCTATTTTGATAAAAATACCCGTTAGACTGTGCAAAAAATGACACATTTACATTACCCGTATCAATCTTATCAAGCTTTTTATCTGCATTAGGGTAAGTATAACCGCTCAAATCAAGCGTATGCTTATTAGGGTCAATATTATCTGCATTTGAGCAAGATACAAAAGTCACCGCCATAATAACAGAAAAGATAACACATAAAATTTTTTTCATAAAACGCCCTTATTTATTATTGATTTTCTTATATTTTTCAAGATGTTTTTGAAGAGTGTAATAGCCCGGCTTCAATCTTTCGTGATATGTCGGAGTATTCCACGTATCATAATCGTAGTTGCCGCTGATATCAATATTCATTTGAGAGGTATCGTCACTTTTTTGAATACCCATACCAAATGAAAAGCTTTCAAAATCCTTTGGTGTAATTGTTTGAGTTTCATAGAAATTGTCCATCTGCTGTTTTGAAGATGGGTCCATCACATTAAGAAGCTGCCAAGGAATTCTTATTTCAACCTTACCGTTTTTATAGCAAAAATCCGTAAGTGACGTGTAATCTTTAGAATCCGGGTTACCGTTACCGTATTGAAGCTTACCTGTTTCATATGCTTTATCGCTTACCTCTTTATTAGTGCCCGGTACCGTAAGGTGGTATCCATAGCAAAGGCGCATTGGATTAAACACACCGCTGTTCTTTTTATCCGAATCTTTATCAACAGGAATATCCGAAAGCATACGGGATTTAACAAAGTAGTAATAGAAAGAATCATAATATCTGTCAACATAAATATGTGAATTCTTTGCCCCGTTTATCATAACAAGGAAGTCTGCACCCTTATTAAATGTTAAATTATAGCTGTTTGCTTTTGTATTACCCTGCTTTGCGATTGTGTCAATAGGAATATAAATTGTATCTGTATTGAAATCATATTTTTTGGTATCGGTATCAATCATCAAATATAGATACCGCTCATCGCTCTTAACGTAAACATCGCCCCAATCATTTGAAACAACAGCCTTTTCACCAGCCCATTCTGACACATCGCCGTCAACATAACAAACGCTTTCGCTTTCACCGGGGTCAAACGCCAAAAGGCCAAAGCACTGCTCCGTAGTTTGAATATTTGACCAAAACGGCCTCCTGTCTGCAATATCAAACATAACATTATTCCACGTACGCTTAAACCATTCATCCTGCCAGGTAAATACTATACCGCCTGCATATTTTTCATCATAAATAGATTCAAACAAATCAGCTAATATTTCACCCTGTTTTGTTTCATCTATCCTGCCCTGGTCATAATTCATTACGCTTTTATGCCCCAACCCACGGGAAGTAGGAACACCAAATTCTGCAACCAAAATCGGCATAGTGTGCGCAAGTTTTAAATCTTTAAGATAAGCGGAATATGTGTCAACATTTCCGTTTTCATCATAATTATTCAAGTAATCCTCTTGATAATTAAGGCTGTCCGGATAGTAAGGGTAAATATGGTATGATGCAAACATACCCGGTGCAAATTTATTACGTGATTTTACATTTTCTACATTAACACTTGTTTTATCTTCATCCTCGTGCGGTTCATTCGGATGAGTTAAAGGGTCGGTAGTTATCCAATTAGAAAAAGCAACGGGAGTTTGGAACTTATATTTTTCGGTTTCGTGCTTAATTACCTCATCACCTACTTGACAAAGAAACGCTTCAAACGGAGTTGACGCTTGAGTATAAAGATATGTTCCGTCATAAGCAGCCTTATCCGGGTGCTGAGTATTAGTATTTACAACAAGGTTAGGGTCCCATTCGATGCCCAAAATCCATCCGGCAAACCAATGTGAAACGTCGGCAGTATATGTGCCTGACGCTTCACCTGCTGTTTCTTCAATAGTAGCATTACCGTGAATAACATCAACAAGTGTAACGGCATCGTCAATAAAGCCCTCCAAAATTTTACCGTTTTCGGCATAAACATCCGAAAGGCGCTCAATATCCTCTTCGTTCACCCATACACCTTGAAAAAGATAAAGCGGATTTTCGGCATCTTTATTAAAATCTGCCAGCGCATTATAAAATTGCGGGCGCATCGTGGTATAAACACGAATTGAATTACAATTCATTTCGCTTATATATTTAAACCAGCGGTAATAAGTATCATACGAAATTGTAAGCTCACCGGGAAAAATACCGGGTTCACCTGCGCCGATATTAACTCCCGTCCAAAAAACTTTTTTCCAATTTCCGTTTTCATAAACTTCAAAATAATCGCCTGAAGTTTTAAAGCGAGATGAAACACCTGTTTCATCGGTATATACTTCCTGCGATGAAGAAGTTTGACTTTGCTTTGAATCCTTATTAAAAAGATTTGCTACACCGTGGATACCAAAAGGCTGTAAAAGCCCTGTTTGAGCAAGAATAACGAATACCAATAATGTTGCAATTACAGGAATAACATATTTTTTCATTACTGTTCAAACTCCTTTCGTTCAATCTTACCCCAGGTTTGACGCAGCTTTCTGTATTTTATTATACCTTCAACACGAAAAATGGTAATAAGCTGCCTATATCCAAAGTTTTCCAAAATAGCATAAACGGAAATTAAAATATACTGCTTTGCTGTCATAGCCGATTTTTTAGTATACTGCTCAAGTATAAGACTTCCGATTGAAAGCATAATTCCCAGAAGTGTGGCAAGCAAGAAGTATATTACAAAGAAAAATATATTAAGCTCGCCCATTATAAGTGAGAAAGGAATAATAAAATAACCCAGCACTTCAATCACGGCGCCAAAAAGTTCAAATATCCAGTTATACGGTACTGCAACCAAGCCGACTGCACCGTAGCGTGGGTTAAACAAAAGATTTTTGTGAGAAATAAGCGTATCCAAAAGGCCGATTTGCCATCTTCTGCGCTGGCCCCTGATGTCCTTTAATTTCATTGGGCCTTGAGTCCAACAAACAGCGTCCTCGCAGAAAATAACTTTATATTTACGCTTATTTTTTCGCATATAGCTGTGCAGGCGAACTACTATTTCCATATCTTCGCCTATAGTGTTGGTTTTATATCCGCCAACTTCAATAACCGCCTGCTTTTGAAATACACCAAAAGCACCGGAAACTATAAGCATTGAATTTGAAAGGTCCCAGCTAACCCTGCCCGAAAGGAAAGAACGGTAGTATTCAACTATCTGAAATCTTTCGATAATTCTTTTAGGCATTGAAAAGCCTTTAAATTCACCGTCACGAATAACAGAACCGTTGGCAATACGCACTATACCGCCTGCAACTATAGTATTTTTATTTTTATTAAATTCAATAGAAAGTTTTAAAAGTGCATCTTTTTCAAGTCTTGAATCGGCATCAAGGCAAGCAAAAAGCGGATATGAAGACGCATTTATACCTGCATTAAGAGCATCCGACTTGCCACCGTTTTCCTTGTCGATATAAAGCAAATTAGGGTAATCAACATTATAGTAAACTCCCCTAACCTCTTTAGTGGGGATAGATACCTTTTGCGAGCTTTCAATTTGATAAAGCCCGAAAGCTTCTACGATTTTTTCGTGAGTTTTATCTGTTGAACCGTCATTTACAACTATAATTTCAAAATTAGGGTAGTCCATTTTCATAAGTGATTTTATGTTTTGAACTACATTTTCTTCCTCATTATATGCAGGAATAAGAAGCGAAATCGGCAAAAGATTATCACTGTAAACATATCTTTCATAATCGTTTGACAAAAGTTCTTTTGAATCTTTGCGAACTTTGATAAAAGACATTATCATCTGCACTATGTAAATAACACTTAAAAGAACAGTAAAAGCCATGCAAAAGTAATTAAAAAACGATATTACAGTTCTTATATAACCCATTATATCCATCGGCATTTACTCCCTTATATCAATTTCTCTGTAAAGCGAATTTTTAACGGCATCGGCTGCATATCTGTCATAGCCTTTCATAATCTCATCAATATCCTTAATTTTAACAGACATATTGATGAGCGAAGAAGCGGCAACCTGCCTAACCCACCATTCTTTATCCTTTGTTGCGGTTTTTACAGTCTCGATGGCTTCATTTGTTTGGAAATACGATAAGCCTTTAATTGCAGAAATACGAACAACCCAATTCTTATCTTTAGCCGCAACAATTAAATCGTGTTCATAAATCGGATTTTTAAGCCCGGCAAGTGCCTTAACGCAAGCAATCTTCATATTATCGCTCGTGCTTCTTGAACCTGAAGCATAAATATCCGCAAATTCATCAAGTGCATAAGGAGCGACGGCTGTAATAACGGTTGCCTTCATTTCCTCATTGCAATTTTTAAGAATAAGAAGCACCAAATCCACCAAGTCACCCGTAAAGCTTGAAATAAGTTCATAAACAATTCTGGCTGAAAACTTCCTGTCATTTTCTATGCTCACAACATATTTAGCCACTCTTTGCTCATCGCCAAAAGCCGAAAGTGCCATTGCAGCATTATAGGCAAGTGAGCGGTTTTTATCCTCACACAGTTTGCCTATATCATTAATATAATCAACCGCATTAAAATCGGCAAGTCGCCTGCAAGCATAACATCTGTCAGGTATCTTACCGTTTTTCAATATATCGGCATATACCTGAATAGGTTTAATTGCATCGTCAATTTCTTTGAATACTTCACTGTGAAACGAATAGAACTCACCATCATTCTTGTTTTTCCATTCGCCCACAAAGTCGTATATCATATCAAGAATTTTATTATCGCCCTTTGCAATTTTTTTGAGTGAATCAATTTCATTTTTACGTGCACGAGTGGTGGGGCTATACATAATAGCGTCTACTATCTGCTTGCAGTTTTTTTCTGCCAATGTATATTTTTTTGTGCTTTTTTCCTGCTTCACCGCAAGAACATAAAGCCACAAATATTCAAGTGCAAGAATAAACAAGCAAACAGCTATGCCGATAATGGCTAAAAGCTCGTATGACAAAACCTCACCGCCTATCATTTGTCAGAATAAAATTTTTTAAGAGTTTGGAAACCGTCTTTTTCCCTGTATTCAAATGTAACTTCTTCCCAAGTTGACCATTTAAAAGTTTTATAACCCGGGTCCTTCTTTGTTTCAGGAAACATATAAAGAAGGTCTTTTGTAGATTTATCCGCAATCATAAGGGATATAAGAAAACCGTTAGTTTGTGTTGTTTTAACCTGATTTTCAAGTTTTCCTTCATTATTGATTACGACTTTTTGTGATGGGTCAGTCACATTTAACAGTGCCCAAGGAATACGGATATATGTTGTAGTACCTGTGGTATAAAACTGATTATCACCGCTTCTGAAACCGCCGTAATTAAGTTTTGAAACCAAGTTATATTTACCCGAATAACTTTCCTTTGAAGAAAGGTTACCTTTATTTTTATCATAAGAATTGATTACATAAAGACCGGCATTCTGCTTATCTTTAAACCTGATTACAAATTCCATACCTGAAAGCGAAGTAGGTGTGTAATCCTTTGAATAATAGTAATCACCGTCATTTCGCTGATATGTATCAATACCAACAAAGAACTCTTCCTTTGAATAATCAACATCTTCCAAAAGACGAAGATTTATATAAAGGTAACTTTCATTTGCAGAAACGGACATTCCCTGCATTCTGTCATCATCAAAATACTCCAGATTTGAAACCTTAGGTGTAGGTGATTCAATTGCAACTAAGCCCGTCGTTTGCGATGAATCGGTAACATTGTGCCACAAATAATTATTTGCAAGCGGCACTGTATAAGGATACATTTTGCTTGACACTGCCGACCAATCATCATTAAGATCATTAATTATTCCACCTATACAAGCTGCACTTTCTGCACTGTTCAGTGCTTCAATAAGCTTTTGTGATTGCTCGGATTCGGTGTTTGAACCGATATTTGTTGAAACGCTTATGCCGTTTACAATAAGCGGAGCATTTATTGCCGCTTTAACTTCCTTTAAATACTTTGCAAAAGCGTCACCGTAATCATTTTTACCGTAATGCTTTGCGTTTGAAGAAAATGCGGACTGTGAAAGAGAACCGCTTATACTCAAGAAATAATATGCTTTATCTTCATCGCTCAAAGTGAGATTTGATAAATCATATTTAACTTTACCCTGTGCGTATTTGTAATTTGCAATTAAGTTTGCGTCAATATTTATGCCAATAGGAATTTTATAACCGTAAGCATCATTATTTTTTACCTGAGCAATATCGCAAAGCTCGGCGCAAAATGAAGAAACAGCACTGCTTGATGCAAAATATTTGCCGCTGTATGAAAATGACGAATTTGATTTTTCAATTATTTCTGCGTTTTCAGCAGTAATATTAGGTTCAATAATCAAAGCCAAAAGATATGGCGAAACATCATTAAAGTATGATGTTGAATTCATATTTTCAGTTGCCGGCATATTGCCGTCACCGTGAACTGCCATAACTGTTTTTTCAATCTTTTCCTGCCATTTGGCAATACTGTCACTGCCAAGATATTCGCCCGCCGATAAACCGTCAGGTGCGGTTATTGACTGAATAAGATAAATTGTTTTGCTGCTGTTATCCTTATTATTTTGATATATCGCACGGTAGAATTCTGCCGGCATTATATCCTTTGCCCGAACGCAATTTGCCCCGATTGAAACAAGTTCATTTATAAGTGATTCATAATACGTATAATCCCTTGTATATTTCTTTTCACCCGGTTTAAATGCATTTAGGCTCAATGCTTTTAAATAAAGCTTTTGCCATTTTCCGTTTACCTTTACTTCAATATAATCATTATTAATTCTTGAAACGGCTGTTTTATTTTTAACATCCTTATTTTCATCTTTATGGCGTGAAGCATTTGATTTTTTAACTTCTTTTAACACGTTTGTCATTAAAGGATTATAAAAATTCCAATAAAAATAGCTGATATCACCTTGATTATCATAAGAAAGAAGTTTGAAAACTTTATCTGCGCCAAGAAATCTGTTTATATTTTTCTTACTTACATAATCGTTAAAATCACCTGCGAAATAATAAGCATTAGGTTTATTTTCCTGCTTTTTGCGTGTTATTGCAACAAATTGCGGCTTGCTCGAAATATCTTTAAGCTTTTCCATACCTGTTGCGTTAACATCAAATTTAAATGTGGCAAGAGTTTCTGTTGAACTGTTGGCTTCAATCAGCTCAAACCAATTGTAAAAGTTGCATTTTTTTGCGCCTTTAAATTCTTTTTTATATTCATCGTTTATTGAAATTTGAAGAAGGTTTTTTGAATTAAAATCAGTCTTTTGCTCAAGTACAATTATTTTGCCTTCATTTGAAACAAGAAGTATGCCCGGACCTGAAAACTGCCATTCCATACCCTCCTGCTGCTCATAAAGCGGAGGCGCCCAGTCCGGCACATCGGTAAAATCCTGAAGTTCAAATATATATCTGCCAACCCAGCCTGTTTGCGACATACCGAAAAGTGATTCAAGCTGTGATTTAACATAAGCGCTCATATTTGAATTAAACAATTCCATTTCGCCTACAACAGTGGCATTGTTTTCATACGCATATGACACTACCGACATATCATCACTGCTAAATCCGCTTCCCGAAGCCTCATTTTTATTAAAATAACCATAGGTGTCGTTAGTTGCACCGTAGACATCGGAAATATACATTAAATCAGGCACATAATCAAGAGTTGTAAGTGATTTTTCCTTATCAACTGTACCGTCATCCTTAAGCTGCTGACCAAAATAGTCCTTTTTATAATCGTAATATTTACCGTCTTGAAAAACGATTTTCTTTTGTTCTAAAAGCCAGAAAAGGCCCTGATGCTTTCTGTAAGCCAAATCCTTATCAACATCGTTATCATCTGTTGCAACAAGAACTGTTTTATCAAGTACACAAATATTAAGCTTTGTTTTAGGCTTAACTTGCCAGCCGATAAAAGCAATTGTAATAATAACTAAAACTATAAGCGGTACAATCCAATACCATTTGGTTTTTCTTTTATCAAATTTCTTTTTGACTTTTTTATCTGTTATTTCATCAAGTTTATCGGTGTCAAAAGTGTTTTCATCTTTAGGTGCAACATAAGTATTGTCGTTTTTTAATTCTTCAAAATCAGTAGTGCTTTCTTCATTTTTATCACTTTCAACAATATCTTCGTTTTCAAATTCATCCGGCGAAATATTATCAAAAGAGTCTAATTTATCAAAATTTTCATCTGTCATTAGAATTCACCGCCCTGTCTTAATTCTCGAATAGTATCAAAACATTCAAGAAAAGCGTTAACTACCTTTTCATCAAATGAAGTGCCGCTGTTTTCTTTAAGATATTCTATTGCACGTTCGTCAGTCCACGCTGTTTTATATGAACGTGAAGATGTAAGGGCATCAAAAACATCTGCAACGGATACAATCCTTGCCGAAAGAGGAATATCCTCCCCTTTTTTGCCATAATATCCCGTGCCGTCATATTTTTCGTGGTGGTAATATGCGATTTCGCCTGCAAGCTGCATAAATTCAGTATCTATACAGGAAAGAATTTTATATCCGGATTCAGCGTGAACACGCATAATATTTTTTTCATCTTCGGTTAAATAGCCCTGCTTTTTTACAAGTTCTTCGGGAATAACAATTTTGCCTATATCATGCAGCATTGAAGCATAGCCTATTTGCCTGATTTCATTTTCTTCAAGTCCAAGCTGTGCGCAAAGGCAAAAAGTAATGTTTGATACATTTTCAAGGTGGTTTTTGCCAACGCCGTTTTTAGTTTCAACCGCATCGGCGAGCTGTGCAAATACGCCTGCTTCAAATTCCTCATTTGCAATTTCATCATCGGTAAGGTTAAGCACAACATCTAAATCGGCACTTATGGTTTCAACTATATTATTAATGTTAAGTGAAAGCAAGTCGTTTGCCCCTTCAAAATGAAGAATGGAATAAGGAGTACCGTTTTTATCAATAACTACATCAAAATAGGTATTTCCCCATAAAACATGGTGACTATGGGTGGAGTCTGCAAATCTTTCATCAATCATATTGTAGTTGCAGTTTTCATCAAGATTATCATTATAAATCTCATAAAAAGTACCGTCTTCCCCCAATATGCATACGCCTATTGCAAGTTCATTATCACCCGGTATTCTTTCATTTATAATAACTTTAAACTCCTGTGCGGCGGTAACAAGTTTTTCTTCATCATCAAAAGCCGCACTTACTTTTTTCATCATATCTGCAAGAGAATCAACCCAGCCAAGACTGTTTAAAAACTGTTCCTTTTGCTTTTCGTTTTCATTATATTTTTTTGAAGATTCATCATATTTCACAATAGTCATTACCACAGTGTATACAATCGAAACAAGAACTGTAAAAACAACATAATACTTTGTTTGCCCAAAGAACAGTTGAAGTTCCAAAATGAAATTTGTAAGAACAATATAAGTGGCTAAAAACCATACGGAGCCTGAACCTTTAAATCTTCTTCCGACTGCGTTTATAAATGAACCTTGCGCTAAAATAAGGGCTATAAAAAGGACAGCTGAAACAGCAACGGGAACAATGCGTAAAAGTGCCGGCACATTAGGAACTGCACATCCCGCTATAAGAAGTGCGCTCAATGCAATCATAAATTTTGATGATTTTGAAATCATACCGAAATTGGAAATTGCACTTACGCTTGCCCAAAACATAATAAGAAGCGAAACAGCGAGTGATATATTAAAATAAAGGGGCGCATTCAAATAATATGAATTTTGAAGAAATTGCCATAATATAACACCCGCACCGCTGAAAATATCAAAAAGTGCCACAAATAAGATTTTTGATATATGCTTATTTTTAACAGAAAATGCAAGTGAAACAAGCAGCATTGTTATGCCCATAAGCGCAATAAACGCACCTGCAAAAAACGACGGCGTTAATTTAAAAGATGTATCGGGCGTACTTGATGTTTGAACATTAAAGCTCATAGAAAAAGGTACAGCCATATAAACTTCAACTTTTTGTGAACGGGTTGTTTTATTAAGAGTTATACAGTTATAGCTGTTAGCAACATACTTATCTTTGCCGTAATGATTATTATAAACCTCCTGACCGTTTACAATAACTTTTATCGGTGAATGGTCTGTAATAATTTTAAGATATGTTTTTTCATTAACTTTCTCAAATGTATGCGTCAAATAGCAATATCCCGTATTTCCCTTTTTGGAAATAGGCACAACATAATTTGAATTTGCAAGCTTACTGATGTCTGCCACGGAATCGGCTGACGAAATATATGTATAGTCCCAAGACTGAATATTTCTAACATCATCTTTAAGTTCAAAAACATAATTGCCGGCATATTGGATTGCGAATGAGAGAAGTACCATTGCAATTGCAAGTGCAGAAAAAACAGCAAGATTCAAGCGGACACCTGAAAAATACTTTTTAAATTTAGTTTTAATCTTTGTCGCAGTTGGCTTCATATTTTACCTCACTATTTTAATTTCGAATACTTATTAAGCAAATTTTTAACCTGTTCGTTATTATCAACGGTAGCATCCGAATCAGTGCCGAGCAAGGTGTTAAATTCATTGATAAGCTCACCAAGCTCATTATATTTTGCTTCAATATCATTTAAAATCGCAATAAGCCGTGAATTCAAATATTTTGCATCGTTAAGTTCTTTAAGTAAATCGTTTTCGCTCATAACAGTCTCCTTATTTTGAAGAAAGCTTTTTTATATATTGCTTGCCGTCTTTTGCAATGCCGACGGTCATAACGGTTGTGCCTTTAATTTCAGTCTTAGCCTCATCGTTATAGAAGGTTGAAGTAACGTTATATTCACTGTTGCTCACCTTTTCGCTTTTAGTGTTGAAATAAATATCACTGCCGTAAAGAGGCTCCCACATTTCAAATTTTTTCTTATCCCTGTTATACAAATCAGACTTTGTTACGTCAACACTCACGCTGCCAAAATCCTTTTGAATTTGGGCTTGAATTTGCTTGTCAGTAGCCTCTCTTGTTTTAACACCTGAGCGTGGCATATCTGTAAGATTATCATAATATATTCTGCAAAATGCGAATTGAACGAGCGCATTTACCGAAATATCATCAGGTTTATTAAAAGAATTAACAGCCAAAAGAAAGCACAGTTCATAACTCCTGTTGGCAAAATACTCGCTGTCAACAACTTTATCATCATTATTTTCAGATGAAGCGGCAGAAGTATTTTCTTCCATATCAACTTTATATTCATCACTCTGGCTTTCGGTAGTTTGCTTAACATTCGGGTCAGCATTAGAGCAGGCTGTAAACATAGTTAAAAAAAGAGCAAGCACTAAGGCTAAAGATATAATTTTTTTCATAATAATTCTCCACACTTCTGTCAATATTTACATATAAATAGATTTTTTATTATTATAATATATTTAATTATGAATTACAATAAAAAAGACCGCAAGAAAAATCTTGCGGTCTGACTGCCATAGTTAAAACAACCTTAGGCTCATAACTTTGCGTCTTGCCGTTTCCGACAATTTGCCTATTTAATTCAGAAGCCCCAATTATATGTTTTGTAAGATTCCTTAAGGTTATCTCTGTCTTTCTCAACAAATACGAAGTCAGTCTTTTTAAACTTCATACCAACATAAGCGTCGGCAGCGATTGTTGAACCGAGAGGAAGGTTAACAGAAAGGCTTTCAATAGGAGTATTTACAACCTTGGCAATGCCTGTCTGTTTGTTGTAATCTGTCTTGAAGTGGAATTTGTAAGCCATAAAGCAATTGTTTACGTCTGTTCTGAGAACAGGGTCACTCTTTGGAAGTACGAATGTTTTTGATGCTTCGTCATACTTTCTTTCAGTATTGCTGTTTGATACCTTTACGGTGTATACTACTGTACCTGCGATGCCGTGACCGCCATCGGTATAAGTATTTGTATCCCAGTCATTTGAACACATTTGGAACTTATATTTCTTGCCGATTGCAAGTATAAGCGAATCGCCGTTTTTATAAATCTTTCCGTCCTCAAAACGAACTGACATTTTCTTAGGAGTAACAATCTTAACCGTCTTGTACTGATAGTCTGTAGCAACCTCTTCCTTAAAGATTGCATAAAGAGTCAAAGTGTTAATGCCCTTAGGGAAGCCAAGGTCTTTAATCTTAATCTTATCGCCGGGCATATATGTTGTGCCGGTGCCGTCTGCCTTAGTGTTCCATGACTTGAAAGTATAGCCTTCTTTAGTGAACTTATTTTTAGCCACCTTAGCGGTATCCTTTTCAAAATAATGAGTCGGGTCTGTTGTTGAACCTTCAGCACCGTTGCCGTCATAAAGGAATGAATAAAACGGAGTAACTACACCGTCTACATGCCAACCGTCGCCTTCAACTTTTGTTACATACCAAACGATTGACTGTCCTTTTTGGAGCTTAACTTCCGGTGCTTCAACAATATTGGTTACGCCGTCTTCGTTATATTCACCTTTGAAACCTTTTGTAATTGTAATTTTGCCCTTGCCTGCCTTTGCATAATTGCTTGTAGGTTGGCTTGCTGTGCCGGTAGGAACAGGTAAGCCCTCTTTCAAAATGTAATAAACTGCATCAACGGTCTGCGTTTCTTCAGCAGCAAAAGCACTGAATGGGAAGCAAGACACAAGCATTATTACTGCAAGTGCAAGTGCAATAGTTTTAATCTTTTTCATAATATTTTCTCCTTTTCATTCAAATTTATATCAAAAAATATTAAACAAATAAAAAAACCGCAAATTGATAAAACTTACAATCTGCGGTTTGACTACCATAGTAAATAAATACCTTAGGTTCATAACTTTGCGTCCCACCGTTTCCGGAGGTTTGCCAAATATTAAGTTAGCAACTTCTCATTGCTGATTAATTATACCAATAAGAGCCTATTTTGTCAACAATTTCTTGCCGATTTTTCATACTTGTGAATTGTCAACAAAATAGGCAAAACTTGTTTAGAGTTATTGTATATTTTCACACTAAACTCTTTTAAATTTATTTTATTCCCTCTCGGTTTTATCAGAGACTATATGTTCTTCTTTATTTTTGCCTTGGTACATCAATTTATCTGCTTGCTCAACAGCACTTTCGACATCGTTAATTCCGTAAACTCCGCCGACAGTGACCGAAAGCTTTAAATCAGGCTGATTATCAATCTCTGTATTTTTAACCACTTCAACAATATTCCTAAGTGTTTTTTCAAATTCACCACAGGAAATCTTGCCAACAATAAGAACAAGCTCATCGCCGCCATATCGAATAAGTTTATCGTTTTTGCGGATAACCTTGCTGATTGAAGCGACAACACTTTTAATTGCTATATCACCGGCTATATGCCCGAATTTATCGTTAATAAACTTAAAGCGGTCAATATCCATCATAACCACACCGCCTATATCGCCCATATGCTTTGCAACTTCATCAAAATATCGGCGATTATATGCACCTGTTAGCGAATCGTGATAAAGCCGCCTGTTATAGCTTTTTACATAATCTATCAAATCGTTTTTACCCGTTGCATCAATAAGCATATCTTCTTTATTTTTATACACCATTTCAACAACAAGTTCTTTACCGTTAAGCTTAATATATTTTGAAAATATTTGATAAACGCTGCCGCCTACAAATTCAAGCTTTGACTGTATTTCTTTAGTTTTAAGCGCTTTATACGATGTGCAGTTTTGGCACCTTTTGTCCTTGCCCCAAAATTCATAGCATTTTAACTTTTCGCTCTTCTTTGAATTTTCAACTGCCTGTTCGTATTCATCGGCAGAAACCACACTTGTAACTTCAGGGTCAACAACACGTACAACATCAAAGATTTTATTCATTTGATTTATAAAATCTGCTAAATCTTCAACATCCGTATCGTTAACAACCAACGAGCTTAAGGATTCAAAATCATTATTAGGAATAATTCTTATGGCGCAACCCAAAAACTTAGGGTTGATATCATTGCTCCAAAGGCTCATAATTTTAACATCACACAAATACTTTTTGCCGCCTTTTACCAAATGCATATTAGTATCGGCATAAGCATTTTTCGGAGATGTTTGCATAATAAGTTTTTTGAATTTATCAATATTATCTGCAACCAAAAGCGGCTTTGCATCATCAATATCCATAACTAAACTGTCAAAACCGAAGAAGTCTGCCGCATAGCTTGACATTGTAACAGTTCTTTTTTCGCTGTCATATTCAAATTGAAGTTCTTTTATTCCTTCGATAAAGAATTGGCGCTTTTCACTCTCCTGCTCGGCAAGGTAAACATCTTTATTTAAATAGTTATTCAACTTATCAATCAGAGTTTCATGCGTAATTCTCAAAATCATATTTTCTTCGCCGATTTCGTTTGAATTACCGTGAATTGCAGTTTTAATATAATTTGAAGACTCCCGCAAGCAACGAATGAGCAGTGGATTAAACACACCGCATTCGCCGTTACAAATCATATTGATTGCGGTATTGTGCGAAAATGCCGTTTTGTAGCACCTTTCGCTTGTGAGTGCGTCATAAACATCGGCAAGTGCAACAACTTGTGCAGATATTGGAATTTCATCACCCTTAAGTGAGTCGGGATAGCCTTTGCCGTCCCACCTTTCGTGGTGCCAGCGGCAAATTTGGTAGCAATAACACAAAATATCATCTTTATTATTACCGTCATAAACCGGGAGCTTTTCAATCATTTGTGCGCCGACGGCGCTGTGAGTTTTAACTGCTTCAAACTCCTCTTGAGTAAGTTTGCCGGGTTTGTTAAGTATCTTTTCATCAATTGACATTTTGCCTATATCGTGCAAAGCAGACGCATTTGATATAAGCATTATATCTTTTTCCGAAAGATTATATTTATCAGTCATATCAAGCAAATTTGTAAGCAATATTCTTGTTAATAGCTGAACATGGTGAACATGAAGATTGCTTTCACCGTTTCTAAATTCAACAATTTGGCCGAGAATATCAATCATCTGCCTGCTGTAACTTTCATTTTCATATATTTGTTGTTCCACAATTTTTACAAGCCGCTTTTGATTTTGATAAAGTGCCAGGGTATTTTCAATACGCCTACGAACAACGCTTGCATCGTACGGTTGCTTAATAAACTCAACTGCGCCAAGTTCATAAGCCGTTTCCATATACTTGCTGTCACCTTCAGCTGAAGTAGCAATTACGGGCAAATAATCGAGCCAACCGTTTCGTTTCATATATTCAAGAGCTTCAAACCCGTCCATAACAGGCATTATCAAATCAAGCAAAACAAGGTCAATAGTATTATTACTTTGTTTTATTGCGGCAATTGCTTCACGCCCGTTAGACGCTTCAACAAATTCGTATTTATCACCCAAAATATCTTCAAGTTTCATTCGGCTTATATGCGAATCATCAACAATAAGAAGCTTTGCTTTTTTTAAGTTGTTTCCAAAAATCATTTTTTCATTAGTCGCAATGCGACAGCCTCCGTCCCACCATATCTTATATCAATAAGTCATTATATAATTATATCATAAATACAGCATGCCTGCAATATTGTTTACTATTGAAAATCTTGTTTTAATATTTTGCTTATATTACCGAGTGCATTTTATATATTATCAAATCGAAAAAATCACACTGTTTAGAGATAAAAAAATAAACAAGCCATCGGATTACACATATAAATCCGATAGCCTGTTTATTTATCTGTATTTTACGCTTTCTTTCATATTTCGCTTGTTTTCATACATTCGCTTATCTGCAAGCCTGAGCATTTCACGATATGTTTTATTTTCCGTTTCGTTAGAAAGCGCATATCCGATTGCAACACTTAATTTATATTCTTTATTATTTGTTTTGTTATATTCATCTATTTGGCAGTTAATATCTTTAATAATATGATCAATTCTGTTTTCATCATTATTATGAATAATGGCTATAAACTCGTCACCGCCGCTTCTGCCGAGAAAATTACCCGCCGGAATACAACTTTTCATAATGCCAGCAAAAGCCTTCAATACGGTATCACCGACCTCATGGCCGAAGGTATCATTGATATACTTAAGATTATTAACATCAAACATTATTACAGTCGATTTAGCATCATTTGAATACCTGATTGTCTCATTACATTTATTCCTGTTATAAAGCCCTGTAGCCCTATCCCTGCTATAAGTATCGTTCATATCTTTAAAAGTTATGAGTGCATAAACCGAAACATAAATAAGCGTACCGACCATAATATAATTAGGGCTGTGAGTTCTGTTTTTGTCAAAGAAAACAACAATATCAGCCAATGAACATATAAACAAAATAATTACCGAGATTGATATAAACACGTTATCAAAATTTACAGTTTTTTTACTTAATCTGATTATTTCGCATATCAATAATACTACTATCGTAACTGTCATATAATACAAATAATAATCTGTAAAAGGCCTTATATCAAGAATTTTAAGTAAATCAAGGAAAAACGCAATTACTGCAATAATCATATTGGCAACAGCAGACGAAACCAAATATTTATAATACTTATCTTTCTTTTTATAATTTGAAATGATATGGAGTTGAAAGCCAATCGGAATAAGTAAAATTACAATATTACTAAGTAAAGAAATATACCTCGCATTTGAATCAAGAAACCAAGCCATAAATCGAGTATCAAATACCTTCCAAATTCCCACAAGAAGTGATAGGATACCCAAATAAACAAAATTTGAAGCATTACGGTTTTCAATTTTATAATAAACGGAAACAATGAAATAGATTGTTCCGAGCAGCATAAGCATAAAGCCCAGCACCATTGGCACAAGTTCTTTTTGCAGAGCAATATGAAACACTTCATACTGCACCCCTTCAAGAAAGCTAATTTCCCGATTTATCATATTTTTATATACAGGTTCAACCTGAATTAAAACTTGCTTGCCCGTATCACTCGGCGAAAATCCAATTTTTGCCCAATAGCAACCGGGTGAAGCAGAAAACCTTGCATTATTTTTTGCTTGGCGTGAATATACAAGTTTGTTGTCAATATAGACCTTGGTATTACTGTGAACTACATAGAACATCAAGTTCTTTTCTTTTTCAGCATCTTTAATTTTATAAGTAAAAGTTCGTATAATTCCCTGCTTTGCATTAGAATCTTTAACGGTTTTCTCTTTTAAATTAAGTTCAACAGAATAAGTTGAAGGCTTTTTATCTTGAAAGATTGAAACATCCGACTTTTCTGTAAGAAACAACGCAAGCAAAAATGCCATAGTTATAACTGTGACAACTAAAACAATGATATTGAAAGTTCTTTTTTTCATTACATCATCCCCATTCAATTATATATTATACCATTTTGCCTGTTAATTCAATAAAATATTTGTGAATTATAATTTCTCGTAATATAAAACCCACTCAACAAGTGAGTGGGTCAATTTGAATATCTAATTAAAATTAGAGAGCTGCCTTTGCTGATTCAACAAGTGCTGTAAAAGCAGTTGGGTCAGAAATAGCGATTTCAGAAAGCATCTTTCTGTTAAGGTCGATACCTGCCTTCTTAAGACCGTTCATAAATGTTGAATAGTTAGTACCGTTTGCCTTACAAGCAGCAGAAATACGAGTAATCCAAATTCTTCTGAAATCTCTCTTCTTCTGCTTTCTGCCGATGTATGCATACTGTCCGCTCTTCATAACAGCCTGCTTAGCTGTCTTGAAAAGTCTGTGCTTTCCGCCGTAGTAGCCCTTAGCTGCCTTTAATACTTTTTTTCTTCTTTTACGAGTTGCCATAGCACCCTTAATTCTTGCCATATCTATATACCTCCGAGTTAATGTTAATGCCTAAATATTTAAGCAAAGTTCTTCTTATTTATAAGGAACAAGTCTCTTGCATTGCTTCTGGTTTGTAACGTCAGCAACTGCAGTCTTGCGAAGATTTCTCTTACGCTTTGTTGACTTCTTAGTAAGAATGTGTGAGGTATAAGCATGTGCACGCTTTACCTTGCCGCTCTTTGTTGTCTTAAAACGCTTCTTTGCGCCGCTGTGTGTTTTAATTTTTGGCATAATTTATTCCTCCGTGTAATTATTTACTTGCCTTAGGAGACAAAAACATAAGAATCTGCCTGCCGTCGAGTTTAGGAGCCTTATCAACATTTGCTTCTTCCTCAAGCGATGCTGCAAAGCGCTTCATATTTTCAATACCAAGGTCGGAATGAGTCATCATTCTGCCCTTAAGACGAATAGAAACCTTTACTTTATGGCCTGATGCGAGAAACTTTTTAGCCTGATTAACTTTAGTGTTGAAGTCGCCGACGTCAATAGTAACGGAAAGACGAATTTCTTTAGTTTCAACCTGCTTTTGATTTTTGCGATTTTCCTTTTCACGCTTAGCCTGCTCATAACGGAACTTAGAATAGTCCATAATTTTGCATACAGGAGGCTTAGCCTGAGGAGCAATCTTAACTAAATCAAGTCCTTTGGTTTCAGCGATATGAAGCGCATCACTTGCACTCATAATACCAAGCTGCTCACCGTCGGCTGAAATAACACGTAATTCCTTGTCTTTGATTTCGCTATTAATCTGTTGAGTTTCCTTGCTGATAAAAAACACCTCTTAAATAAAATTAAAGTGTGAACGCAGAACACGCTCACACTTCAATAATTAATTAACAAATAAATTATTGCCCTTTTCGCCAAGCTGAAGGGGAGAACGATGCGTTCTTCTTTATTGCGGATATATATTAACATACCCCCACCCATTTGTCAATACAAATTTTAGATTTAATTTATAAATTTTATTGCCAAGGATATTTCTGCTTTAGAGTTTCAAATTCCGAATAAGTTTTTGCAAAATGGAACTTATTTTCTAAATCTGAGAAGAAATAATAATAATCTGTATCATTATGCTCAATTACTGCATTGATATTGTCAACACCCGGATTGCAAATAGGTCCGCTCGGAAGCGCTTTGCATTTATAAGTATTATAAGAAGCAACAACCTCGTCGCTAAATCCGTTTTTCCTTAGCTTATTGCCGTAAAAAATAGTGACGTCACTTTGAAGCTGCTGACCGATATTTAATCTGTTAACAAAAACGGAAGCAATATTTTCGGCAACGCCGTCGCCAAGCGTTTCTTTCTCAACAACCGAAGCAAGAGTTACAAGCTCATAAAGCGACATACCGTTTTCATCACAATAGCTTTTCCATTTATCGGTGATTTTGCCGTCAAACGTTTCAAGCATTGTTGCCACAACGTCACTTGCCTTGCTGTTTTCTGCTAAATCGTATGTTGCAGGAAACAAAAATCCCTCAAGCTGATAAGCAACATTCTCGCTCATATATGCGTCATTTAAAAATTCGCAATCATAGTCATTCTTATTTTTGCAGGCATCGAGAAAATCGGACTTTTTACAGATATTGTTTTTCTCCATAGTCTCGGCAATATCAAAAACAGTATATCCCTCAGGAATACAAACAGAAACGCTTTTATGAGATATATCGGGATTTTGAAGTTTTTTTGCAATATCCTCGTAACTCATAGACGACGTCATTCTATATTCTCCGTTTATATAGCTAAACTTAGGATAATGCTTATCCATCCACCAATTCCAAACGGTATCATTTTTGATAACTCCGTTTGATTTAAGTTTTTCACCTATTTGGTAAGCAAAATCGTCCTTTTCAATAACAAGATTATATTCGGTTTTAGTATTTCTGTTGCCGTTCACATCGCTTTGAACATAGGTGTATCCGACATAAGCGCCGATACCCAAAAGAACAAGCACGAGAACAATTATTAAAGCTATACCTGCCCTGCTTTTATTCTTCGACATTAAAATCTCCTTTATCAATACACATAGGTGTGTGAGCTATTCCTCTATCAATAAGTTCAGTGCCGCAAATGCGAAATCCAAGCTTTTCATAAAAATTAACGGCATGGTTTTGAGCATCAACATAAACTCTGTCAGCGCCTGCCTCAATAGACTTAGCAACAACGGCATTAACAATCTGTGCACCGTATCGCCTTCCCCTGTAATCCTTAAGAACGGCTATTCTGCCGATTTTAAGTCCTTTTGGAATTTCGCTTATTCTGGCAGTTGCCACGGCACTGTTGCCGTCAAAAAGAAGAGCAAAGAGCGACCTTTTATCAAGTTCGTCAAACTCCTCTTCCCCTTTTATATTCTGTTCATTCATAAAAACCTGCATTCTTATGCTTTTTACCAGCATAAAATCAGGGTCACTGTATAATACAAATTTAACCTCAGCCATTAATCTTGTGCACCTTTAGCATATTTGTTGTACCTGACATACCAAGCGGAATACCTGCCGTAATTACAACTGTGTCGCCCTTTTTTGCCGCACCTGCCTTAACTGTAACGTCAACCGCATGGTCAAAAAGTTCATCCGTGTTGTCCTTAAGCTGACACAAAACAGGCTTAACACCCCAACTAAGTGAAAGCTGACGCCATACCTTTTGATTAATAGTTGCGCCGACAATATCCGTCTGCGGTCTGAATTTTGAAATCATACGAGCGGTAGTGCCGCTCTTTGTAACAGTAATAATTGCAGAAGCGTTAAGGTCATGAGCAGTTGTAACCGTAGCATGGCTTATAGCTGAAGTAATATCCTTGCCTCCGCTTTCGGGATAAAAGTTGTCAAATTCTCTTTTATAATCAATATCGCCTTCGGTAGTAAGAGCAATTGAAGTCATCGTTTGAACGGCCTCAACTGGATGCTTGCCGACTGCGCTTTCACCGGAAAGCATAATTGCGCTTGTGCCGTCATAGATAGCATTTGCAACATCGGTAATTTCCGCTCTTGTAGGACGGGGGTTGTTAATCATTGATTCAAGCATCTGAGTTGCTGTAACAACAATTTTACCTGCGTCATAAACTTTTCTTATAATCATTTTTTGAATAGCAGGAATACGCTGGAAGTCAATTTCAACACCCATATCGCCTCTTGCAACCATAATTCCGTCAGAAGCGGCAATAATTGAATCAATATTATTTACACCCTGCACATTTTCAATTTTTGAAATAATTTTAACGTCTTTCCAGCCGATGGCATCAACAAAGTTACGAAGAATAGTAACATCGGTTGCACTGCGGATAAACGATGCGGCGATGAAATCAAAATCGTGAGCTGCGCCGAATTTAAGATCATTCATATCCCTTTCGGAAAGATAAGGCATATTAAGGTCTACACCGGGAACATTAACGCCCTTGTGATTGGTTAAAAGTCCGCCGTCAATAACTGTGCAGTGAATATCGCTGCCCTTAACACAATCGACCTTCATTGAAATAAGACCGTCATTAATAAGAATAACCGTTCCGGACTTAACATCACGAGGAAGCCCTTCGTAATTAACGAAACTCTTTTTCTCGGTACCGAGGCATTCCTTGGTAGTTAAAACAAACTTATCACCATCGTTAATTGTAACACCGTCAGGATTTTCAAAATCACCGAGACGAACCTCAGGGCCTTTAGTATCAAGTAAGGTTGCAACGGGGGCATTAAGCTTTTCCCTTACGGCAATAACCTCTTTAAGCCTTTTTTCATGGTCCTCATATGCGCCATGGCTGAAATTAAATCTTGCCACATTCATACCTGATAAAATCATTTTCTCAAGTATTTGAGGATTATCGGTAGCAGGACCCAACGTACAAATAATCTTAGTTTTTTTCATTTTATCATTATCTCCATAGTTAAAAATCAAAATTTTGAAAAAGGCGTCTAAAACAATCCGCAATATAAAGGCAAAACCTTCCTCGATAGTATAATAACACAAAAATATAAAAATGCAATATTATTTTTGCATTAAACAATAATATTAAAAAAACAGAGCAATTACTCAAAAGAATAATTGCTCTGAAAAATCATTGGATTTTAGTAATTTTCGCCGGGGATATTATCAAGCACATCACGTGGGAAGAATACGCTTGAGCCGCCTGTTGCCATATCCGTACCGGAATCGTCAAGATCGTAATTAAACAAATCTTCTTTTGCCCTGTTATATTCATCCTCAGATACAAGGAATATGCTTCCGCTTTCTGCAAGATGAAGGTCAATAGTTCTCCAATTTTCAAATCTGTGCAAATTGAAGTAATAAGCGTTATCCTCAATAGTATTTGCAATACCGCAGCCCCAAATTTCCTGATACCAACCGTCGAAATCGAGGTTGCCGTTAGGAGCATAGAACAATGCGCCGAGCTTGCCGTAACCTGCAAAATAATTTATATCGCCCTGATATGAGCAAATTGCATTAGGAAGCTGTTTTGCATTATATGCTGCATTTTCCGTATTTGAATACACATTGAAGAGATTTACGTCACCCTTGTTTGCAACAAGATATGTTAAACGAATATCAACAGTTGTGTAAATATTAATATTGTTATCAGCATAAAGGAGAACAGGGAATGAAGTATTACCGTCCTGCGAAGAAGTACCACGGCTGTCAAATCCTGCATAACTTGTGTCACCCTTAATTGAAGAAATATTCAAATTAAAGCTGTTAGCCGTACAGGTGAAATCGTGGCCGAGATATACAAGCGCATCCTGCCTGAATATACACTGACCTTGAACAAGGCAATCATATGTACCCATAAGAGACGCATTCTTATTAAGAGTTAACGAACCAAGAGTGTAAATACTGCCCTGCTTAGGAGAGAAAGTATCCTTAATTGTATAATTAAATTTCTTAAGCGCATCAACAATATCGCCCCAAAGCGAGCCGTCTGAGTCGCTGACATAAGGCTTATGCTTATAGGTTGCATTCTTAAAGGTTTCAGGCATTACCCACATATCCGCATTATGCCTTAATGTGAGATACTTAGGAGTGAAAACGTAATTGCCTACCGTAACCTGAGAATAAGCATATTCAAAGATTTGACCGGTGTATGAAACAAGCGATTGACCGATAAAGAAGTTGCCGCCCTTTGCAAGGTCTGAGCTATCCTCCTCAAGCTCCTTTTGAGCATTAAGGCTGTCATTATCAAGGTTGCTGTTTGTGCTGTCCTGACCTGCGTCTGTACTGCCGCTTGTCTTATCACCCTCACTTGATGAGCCGTCGCCGCTGTCAGTACTTGTATCATACTTAGGCTCTTCACCTTCAGTTACGCCGTGAGCCGTTTGCTCCGTTACTTTATTGCCGTTTATCGTTCTTACATAATCGCCGTATTTGCCAAGTTCGATATATGAAAGAGCAGTAAAGTTGCCGCCGACTGCAACGGTTGTGCAATCACGAAGCTTAATCCATGATGTTGAAGCCTGCAAACTTCCGCCAACGTGGAATTCGCTATATGAACCGCCCTCAATAGACGTGAGCGCTTTAAGCTTTTTGCCGACATAAATTTTAGCATCGTGACGCAGAGTTAAATATTTATTACTAATGTAATCGTCCTTAACCTTAAGAGTAGTTGAAGCATAAAGCTTAGTATACTTTCCGCTTTCAAAATTACCGCCGACATAAGTGTATCCCGCATTTGCAAAGGTATATGTTTTAAGGCTGTCGCCCTTAGTCCAGAAATTGCCGTCGGCAACCGCCGCCTGGCTTCTGTCCTCGTCATCATCAAGAAGCGATTTACCTATTTCAACATAATCGTTGCCCTTGAAATTGCCTGCGATATAGTTCTTTGTCATATCACGCATCTTTGCGGTATCACGAACAAACATACTGCCGTTTACAATAATTTTAGAGCAGATGTTTTCATCAAGGCATTGGAAAACAAAAAGCTTATAATCGTCACTATTCAAAAGGTTTTGAATATTAGCCTTGATTGTTCCGTTCTCAATTGCACCCAAAATACCGTCTAACGTGCTTGTATCATTAAGCTTTTTGTTTCCTGCTACCGCAAGAGTAACATTTTGTTTCATATAAAGCTTGGAGTTGACATACATTGAGCCGCCGACATAAACGTTTGAATTAGAATAAATATCTGTATCACGAGTATTATTTTCAGGTACCTTTGATGCAGATGAAGTCCAAAGAGAAGCGCCGATAGTGTTGCAAAGCATATTGCCGCCTACATAGAAATAAGCACTTCTGTATTTTTTAGGGTCTTTATTAAATTCATTCCTATATGAACGATTATCATCGCAGAACGAATAGTACGTTGCATCAAGAGCGGAATAAGAGAACATTTCAATATTAATTTTTGTGCTTCGCCTTGACTGATAGTCGCCGCCGACCATAAAGATACTGTTATTACCCGTTGCAATACCGGCACCGCCGAAGCAATCGCCGCCTATAAAGGTATTCGAGAAATTGAATGCCCAAATAGCAGTAGCGTAATAAGCATTTGCACGGTTACAATAATCTAGCAAATCGCCGCCGATATAAGTCTTGCCCATTGTGAAATACGAGCCTGCATTACCCGCCAACTGACTAGAGCCGAGTTTTAAGTCTCCGCCTACATAAACGGTAGCGTTTTTATACTCAGCACCGTCAATCTTTTCAAAGCCGTTCATAAATGACATTGACTTGCTGTTTTTCCATTTTGGGCTGTTAACTGTATTTTGATCAACGTTAATCTTATTCATTTCAACATTGCCAGCAGCCGCAAATGAGCCAAGATTGATTGTAACGATACCGTAGGTATAATCACCGCCGCAATCAAATACAGAATTTTCACCGTTATAAAACGCATTTGAATTAAGGTCAACTGTACCGCCGAAATGCGCCTTAGCATTCTTGAAGTTGATAAATGCCGTGTCACACATAATTGCGCTGCCGGGCATATTGCACCAGCCTCTTACTCTCATACCGGCATTAGAGTAAATTTCTCCGAAGTTTTGAACATAACCGTAAAATTTAAGGTCGTTTGTTCCACCGATATAAAGATAAGCGTCAACAGTACCGATTGTTTGACCGTTTTTAAGCGAATAACCCGTTCTCATATCATTGTCTTCGCCGTCACGGTCTGAAATATATTTAGTTTTGCTCCAATCAACATTAAGATTTCCGAGAATATAAAGCTTGCCGTAGTTATAAACAACGCTCGCCATATTAACATCTCCGCCGATACCAAGCGAGCCTGACTTTACAAACAAAGCATTGCCGTCCGGCAAGGTGATGCTTCCGCTTATATTAGCCGAGCCTGAAATAACCGCAAGCGATACACCTCTGTTAGGCATACCGTCAAGTTTGTTGTTACCGTTGATAGTAATGCTGTTTTCAATATTAACAATACCTCTTGTATGAAGAGCACCTTTTAATGTAAGTGATTTTGAAGAATTAGCCGCAATAAATGTATCGGCATTATCACTCGTGAAAGCTATTTCAGGGTCATTCTCCGAGCCGGCGCTGTTGATGATATCAAGACCGCCCATAAGATACATCTTACCGCCGTTTGAAATCTTAGCCTCATTTACGCCAAGGCGGTAAGAGTTACTTCCCAATTCAGTAACACCTTTAACAAACAGATAACCGCCGTCATCAACCTTAAGAGATGATAAAACAGTAAGATTACCGTTATGAGTTATGTGACCGAATTGCTTAATATGAAGCGAATTTAAAACCTTATCTCCCGTATTGTTTGCGACATATAAGCCATTGATTGTGATATTAATATTCTTATTAAATACTGTGGATGTATCAACCTGGCCGATGGTATGCTTGCCGTTTGAGAAAAATTCGCTCAAATTGTTTGCATCTGTACTTTCAACATTAACAACATTAGTTGTCCATACCGGGGCAAGAGACCAGAATTTAGAGCCACTGTTAATACTGATGCTGTTGCAGGAATTTTGATATGAACCGTCGCCGACAATCATATATGAATTGTCATTCAATGTAACAGATGCACCGCCTAAGCCGTTTGTAGTAAGATAATTTGCAACATACAGCTTTGAAGCAGAATTAACACTGATTGTGCTGTTAGATGAAAGATATCCCAAAACAATTAAAGTATGGGAATCAGACAGATTAATTGCACCGGAAGACATAGTCATATTGCCGCCTACAAGTGTTAATCCGCCGTTATTGCCAACAAAATTATTACTAATGCTCAATGAGCCGTAAAGATAAAGTGAGCCTGCATTAATAAATTGTTTTGAAAAGCTCAAATATGAATTGGTAGTTGTTTGTGCAAACGTACCGTCGCCTAAATAAACACGTGAATTAGGCTGTTCGTTGGTAAATTCGTCAATTTTTGAGGAAAGAGCATTTATATAACCGTCTTTAGTCGTACCGTTTGCGCCAAAAATGCTTACGGTTGAGCCTTGACCGCCATTATCGGAATAAAGCTTAAACCTTCTGTCAATTGTGCTTGTAACAACACCCGTTACATACAATTCGCTCGTACCCTTAACCTGAACTGCCTCATTAAAAATGCTCAATTTTGTTGTGGCAGCCTCAACATTTCCTGTGCAATAAAGCTTGCCCGAATTAATTTTTAACGGATATGCAGTAATTACATCTGAGCAACTATATACAACACCTTCAATGTCAAATCCGGTTTGGCCGTTATTGCCCTTACCGTCTTTAAAAATACCATTGGCTTTAATATAGCCTTTTGCTACAAGGAAGCCGTCTCTTTCCACACAAACATAGCAGTTAAATACAATATCGCCCCAGCTTTCAAGACGGCAATGAATGCCGAATTGTTTTGCATTATCATCAGTCTGAGTAAATCTAATACCGTTTGCCTGAATGATATTATTGGACGTAGCGCTAAGCCCCTTTGCGGTAAACGATGCATTGGCATAAATCTTGGCATTGCCCTCAAGCCAAACCAAATCGTTACATGTAATAGCATTGTTAACATTAACAATTGAATTATCGTAAGCATTAATTCTGCCTGCAAATTGAGCGCCGCCAGTTGCATAAAGCTTTGAATCGCCATGAAGATTGAGTGTACCGAGAGAAGCAACACCGTTTACTATGATTTTTGAACTTTGAAAAAGGTTTTGCTCATTTGTGGAACTCATACTGCCGCAAACAGATATAACACTGTCATTATACATATTAATTGTGCCTGTTTTTGCATTGCCGTTTACTGTAAGCGAAGTTCTGTTATTAAGAGTAGTTGTGCCTGAGCATTCAAATGAATCAACAATAAGATTCATATCGTTATTATCGGCATTGAACTTAGTACATTTAATGCTTCCGCCGAAATAATAGTTTGTATTAGTAAGGGACAGCTCATGAGCATCAAGATTACCGCCTATCTTAAATTCTCTTGTAGAATCAAGATTATGAGGAATTATAGCATTTCCGCCGCAATAAATCTTTTGGTTGGAGTCGCCGTCATAGCTCATATCGTTTGCGGTAATGTTGCCCTTAACATAAAGGCGAGCGCCGTCTTTCATAAACAGCTTGCCGCAAGTAAGATTACCTGTAACAATTACAACGCTGTTTTTTTGAATTTGAAGTTCATCATTAACATTAAGATTGCCGTCAACAACAAGGGTACAACCTTTGTTTTTTCTGCCGACATCCATATTACCATGCTTTTGATTTGCATTGCCTATAATAACTGCGTAACTGCCGTCACGTTCTGCAACACGAGTCCAATCATATCTTTCAAGCCCATTTGAAAGCCACTTATTCTTACCATCAGCTACTAAATACTGTTCATTTTTGCTGCTTGTTACATGGAAGCCATCAAGCTTTGTCGAGCCGTTACCGAAAGTAATTCCACCGTTTGCCGTAACGGTATGATTATCATAATCAATCGTCGGCATATAATCGTTGATATTGAAAGAATTCGGCTTAGTAAGAGGAGTTGCCGTTTCCATATCAGGCTTAACGCTGTATGCTGAATCTACATAATCGTTAAATTCAAGTCGCTTTGTATAATCGTTGCTGTCGCCGAGGAATACATCCTTTTTATTAGGAAGATGTTGAGATGAAAGACGTTTATAAGTTGCATCATCCTTAACACTGTTATATTTTTCTGAAACAGAAATATCTTCTTCCCTAATTGTTTTTTTCTTAGCCTGAACACCGTCGTCGGCATATTTACCGCTGATTTCTTTATCATAATAGTTCTTATTTGCAACGTCTGCAAACTTATATGACTTTTTGTATTCATCAACAAACTCACTCGGAGTTTTAAGTACGTCATCCGAATTATATAACGAATAACTGTTAAACTTAGTGTGAGCGTCGCCTTCAAGCTTAGTAAGACCGCTGCTCTTTGAAGCCATATTTTGAGTAAAGAAAGGAGAAGTATCTTTTTTAACTACGTCGCTGAAATCGGAATATGTCTTATCCTCATAGCTTGTTTTGTCAAGAATATCCTGAAGTTGGTCGCCGAGGTCTGCAACAGCCTTTCTTACTGTTACCTTTGCCGCAGTTGAGGTATAATCTCCCCTCTTTTTAAGTGAATTTGCAACAGACTTATTCGTCATACGGATAAAGTATGGTTTCAAATTCGGGGTAGTGATAAATCCGTTATCGCCAAGGCGCTGCTGGAACGTTTTATACATTGCATATTTTGCGCCTATAGCCGTAGCGTTGCTGTCGTAATCGGAGCCTACTGTATCGCTTCGTGTTTTTGCATAGTCACGGTTTACTTTATCGCCCGTAACAACAACAGTATACTTATTTTCACCCTTGCCTACTTCGATTTGATAGCCTGCACCGCCACGGTCAAGCGTATCGGCAACATTCTGGAAAAGGAGTGTTGTTCTTGTATCGTCAGTATAAAGCCTATCCTCACCGTTGCTAATTTGGTCAAAAAGCTTGCTCTTTTCAATAGTAATACCGTCTACTTCGGTTGAACTTGAAGAAGTGTGACTGTCCTCATACGCTTTTTCAAGCATAGCCCTTGAATCATTTCTGTTTATGTCATAAACAATTGATTCTTGATTTGCCAAAGTAATTGTATTACCGTTTAATACAAGATTTTCCTTTTGCGCCAAAATTTTAGCCTTTTGCGCTTCTGTAATAACACTGCCCTTTGCTTCAAAGAAATCTTCGGCAGTGGATTCATACTCGTTTTTAAGAGAATCAAGACTTCTGACTCTGCTGTAATCAATCATATTGAGAATAGCAAGAGCAGTTTGAGTAGATTCAATTTTTTGCTGGTTTTGAACATAAAGATGAACGCTGTCAGGATTCCAGCTTGTGTTTGTAAAGTTAATATTCTTTACAGCGGTATATGTAACCTGACCGTAATCGTTAGCAGAATTTTCATCGCTTGTGCTTTGAGTATAGTTTTCATAAACATATACAGGCACCTTTTCCTTCACGTACTCAGGCTCATATTCCTGCTCATAAATAATATGTCCATTTTCATCCTTAAGCACATTGCCGTCGGCATCTTTTTTAGGGATATAGTTTCCGTTTTCGTCAACCTTATATACCGGGTTGCCGTTATCATCTGTTGCAGGTGTGTCTGAATAAACAATATTTCCGTCGCTGTCTTTTTTAATTACAGGATTGCCGTCAGAATCGACTTTTGTCCTGTAAATAAATTTACCGTCCTTGTCTTTTTGATAAATGATATTACCGTTTTCATCTCTTGCAGGAATAGGTTTACCGTCACTGTCAGTCTTAACGTCCTGCAAATTGCCGTCTTTAACACGTGAAGCGTTTACAACCTGAACACCTATGTTCATATTAGAATTAGAATGAATATCACCGTTGGTAATTGCTTCTGACAGGTTAATGTGAACAAGGTCTGTATAATTAGGTGTGCCGCCGAAAAAGCCCTTAAGAGGTTGAAACAGCTTTTCGTTGAGCTTATTAAGCATAGTTTCAAATCCGCTTACTATTATATTGGCTGCGGTTCCTGTTCTGCCGTTAATTTTAATAGCCGGATTTTCAGCGGTGCCTTCTGTTGAGCCTGCAAAAAGGGTATAATTCAGCGCTCTCGGCATACCGTTAGAATAATTAGCACTTACCTTAACAAAAGAAGTAGAATGAAGCATTAACGAGTCAATATCTAAAATGGGACCAAAAAGCGTACCTGTTTTTATTTTAACGGTCATTTTGATATATCCCGTAGTAATATAGTCGTCATCATTTGCCGTTGCTTCATCAAGCATACCCTTCTTTTGGATATTGATTGTCATATCGTCATCACTGTAATCAACACCGTTTTTCTTAAGGTATTGCTTTGCAATTGCGTTTAAGTCTTTATCGGTAGCATCGATAGAAGCCGCAACAGCAGTAGCAGCAGCATCGCCGGCATTTTGCAAGCGTGCCTGTTTATAATAGAATAATCCGAAATCCATAATCATAGCGGCAAGCAAAATAAATATGGTAACCGCAAATACGGAAACGAACATAACCGCACCCTGCTCATTATTGCGCTTAGACTTTTGATTATTAGGTTTCAAGACACTCACACCCTTTCTGCAAATAATTGAAAAAAGTTATATATTATTCTTCATTTTCGCCGACATCTTCAACCTTAGAGTGGGCAAGCGAAAGCTCAGTTTGCAAACGATAAATTAAATCCTCTGCTTTATCAATCGCACTTTCATAAATACGTGCAATTTCGGTATATTTTTTGTCGGCTTCATTAGTCATTCCCGACTCAATTTCTTCTCTTAACGATTTAATTTCCGTTCTGTTTTTATCAACTTTTTTGGTAAGATGAGCAACATCACGCTGCAAATCTCTGTTTTTATCCTCAAGTTTTTTGTTTTCTTCACCTAAAAGGCGATTTTTTGAGATAAGAGAATCTATTTTTGACTGATATTCCTCAATTTGTGCAGTGTCAAGGTTTTGACCTTTACTGCCCTCTTGTGCCTGTAAAGTATCTCGCTGTACACGTATATCCTCAAGAAGCTTTGTGAGTTTTTCCACCTGACCCTTTGATTGAGAAAGTTCATATTCAAGCATTTGCTTTGTATTCTTTAATTCCTCATAACGTTGGTCAAAAAGTTCCCCTGCGTTTTTATTAGTTGCAAGCAGATTTGAAATATATTCATTAACCTGCTTTATATCATAGCCACGAAGCACCTTATCAAAACCGTAATCTTGAGTTGCCGAGCCGAGTATTTTGTTTCTGTCTACTACATCGTTATTAGCCATAAATTGATTCTCCATTTGCCAAAATATATATTTAACGAACTATATTCCAATGCACAATTGCATTTTTTTGCAAGTACATTGGAATTATATCCGTTATTTAAAGTCAAGAACATCGCCCACATTAAGACTTAATTTATCAGCCGTGCCGGAGCATAATTCTAAAACTTTATAAGCGTCTTTAACTTTTTTGCGTACCTTTTTAGGCGGTACGGCTCTGTCAATAAATAATATTTCATTATCCTTAGAAAGAGCAATTGTATCAATATCAAATTTCATACCAAAAGTATGTATTTCATTACAAGGAGTAAGTAAAAGGCAATGATTTTCCTCCATACTCCTTCTATACATCAGCCCCATAAAACGAGTAAAAAACTGATTTGCATTTTCACACTCGTCAAGCATAAGCTTACCGTTTTTATATACCTTTAAAAGTGCCATTATTAAAACGACATTCCTCCCATAGATTCTTTAACTTGAATAATAACAGGTCCCATAACTATACAAACAATAGCCGGAAGAATAAGAAGAACTGTAGGAATAGTCATTTTTGTAGGTACCTTTGCGGCAACAGTCTTGATTTCCTCACGCTTATTAACTCTAAGCTGTTCGGATTGAGCCTGAAGAACGTTAGTAATAGGAATACCGAGCTGGTTTGCCTGAATAACAGCAGAAATAAAAGTTTTCAACTCCTCAACCTCGCAAGAATCCGCAAGGCTTTTAAGCGCTTCATTTCTGTTTCTGCCAAGCTGAATTTGCTTGAATACAGTTATAAGTTCATCAATAAGCGGACCTTCCATACGTTCGCTGATTTTAACAAGGGAAGCGTCAAAGCTAAGACCTGCCTCCATACAAACGCTCATTAAATCAAGCGTATCTGCAAGTTGCGCTTTGATTGCACGCTGATGAGATTTAACCTTGCTGTTAAGGAAAAGATTAGGACCGAGAAGTCCAATAACCATACCAAAAAGCATTGGCAAAAAGAAAAATTGAGTTACATTAATAAGCAAAAGCGAAACGCCCATGAATATAATTATTGTCAATATCATAAATGCCATTTTGAAAAATTTAAAGTTAGAAACGGAAATATGCAAGCCTGCCTGACGAAGCTTTTTGGCAATCAATTCATTTTGAGCCTTAGCCCTTGCATTCTTGCTTTGATTTTCGTCACCCTTTTTATTCATTTTGTCAAGAAACGGCTTAATGTTTCTCTCATAAAACGAGGTATCTACATTTTTATAATCCGCTTTTACAACGTCTTTGCCGATTGTTTTCATTCGGCGAAGATTTTTATCCTCCTCGCTTCCCTTTTTGCCCATAATTAATACAACAATAACGAGTGCAAAACAAGCGTAGGAAATAACTATAAATGGTAGCATACTGACACTTCCTTACATTTTGATGGTAGTAATTTTTTTAATAATCATGAAACAAGTAACTTCAAGACCTGCTGCAACGCCTAAGAAAATTCGTCCTAAATTTTCCGTAAAAAGCGGCATAACAAAGTCTTTGTTTACAATAAAGAACATAATCAAAATAGCAATCGGCATCATACCTACAACCGAACCGGACATTTTACCCGAAGCGGTGGCGGATTTAAGTTCCTGCTGAAGTTTCATACGTTCCTTAATTGTGTTTGAAATATTTTCAAGAATTTGGGAGAGATTACCGCCCGTCTGCCTTTGCACCAAAACAGCGGAAACCATAAGAGCCAAATGCTTACTCTTAATTCTTGTATTAAGCTTATCAAGAGCTTCTTCCATTGAAGCGCCCATACTCATTTCCTTAATTACCAAAGCAAATTCGCCGCTGATAGGGTCATCCATATCTTTAGCAATAGTTTCCATAGCCTGAGTAAAACTAAGACCGGATTTCAAGCAAGAGCAAGCAATAATAAGTGCGTCACTAAGCTGTGATTCAAATTTCTTAACCCTTTTCTTTTGCTTTATTTTGATTAAAAGCATGGGAACTAAAAGGCAAATAATTAAAACCACAAGCGCAATAACGGAGTTTTGCAAAAACAAAACAATAAGCGACGCCGGAACAACAGTTACCAAAAGCCAAATGGTTAAAAATTCCTCAGGTCGCATTTTCATATCGGCTCTTTGAAGCTCAACATAAAGCGCACTTCCGAACTTTTCAAAAAATCCGCCCTGCTTTTTCTTTTCCCTGTTTCTTTTTTTCATTCTGCTTTCGTGCTTTGCAAGGGAATAATTTTCGCTGTCTCCCTCGTTTTTCTTAAGCTCTTCAAGTCGCTTGTCAGATGCGATTTTATCTTTAGAAACAAGCGAAGAAATAAGAAAAGCGAAAACAAATGCAAACAGAGCAAACGCAACAGTTAAAATTATTGTCGTTACATTAATTGATAAACCAGTCATTATTTACACCCACTCCGTTTTCACGTATTTTTTCAACACATTTAGGAATAATACCTGTTGCTTTAAAAGAACCTTTAAATTTACCGTTTGCGTCCATTTCACCTTCGGTTTCATAAGTGAAAATGTCCTGCATACGAATAACATCGCCCTCCATTCCGACAATTTCGGAAATAGAGGTTACTTTTCTTGAACCGTCCCTGAGACGAGCCTGCTGAACAATAAGATTTATAGCCGAAGCCACCTGATCCCTGATAGCCTTTGACGGAAGCTCCGAACCCGACATCATAACCATTGTTTCAATACGGGAAATTGAATCTCGTGGGGAATTTGCGTGAATAGTTGTAAGCGAGCCGTCGTGACCGGTGTTCATAGCCTGAAGCATATCAAGTGTTTCCTCACTACGAACCTCACCTACGATAATTCTGTCAGGTCGCATACGAAGGGAGTTTACAACCAAATCACGAATTGAAATTCTACCCTTGCCCTCCATATTAGCCGGACGGGCTTCAAGAGTTAAAACATGCTCCTGGTGGAGCTGAACCTCCGCCGAGTCCTCAATGGTGATAATTCTTTCATCATGCGGAATATAGGACGATAAAACATTAAGAAGTGTTGTTTTACCTGAACCTGTACCACCTGATACGATTATATTTAATTTACCTTTAACGGCAGCTTCAAGGAAATTGAGCATCTTTAAATTGACTGAGCCCCAAGTCAAAAGATTTTCTGCCGAAATAGGTGTTTTACCGAATTTACGAATTGTAAGAATAGGACCTACAAGAGATACGGGCGGGATAATTACATTAACACGAGAACCGTCAAGAAGTCTTGCGTCACACATAGGGCTTGCTTCGTCAACGTGCCTGCCGACACGGGATACGATTCTGTCAATAATTTGCATTAGATGGTCATTATCTTTGAATTTAATATCCGTCAAAACAAGTTTACCGTGAGATTCAACATAAACGTGATCATATCCGTTTACCATAATTTCAGAATACTCATCGCTGTCAACAAGGCATTGGATTGGGCCGTAGCCCATAATGTCATCATAAAGCTGCTCTTTAATGGTATCCCTGTCAACACGGGGGATATTATATTCCGGCTTTTCAACATATTCGTCGATAAGCTTGCGCATTGATTCGTCGGTAACAGTTTCACCCGAAGCAATCTGCTGTTCGATAATTGCGTTATGTATTTTCGTTTTTGTTTCTGCAAACGGGTCTTCAATTGCTATTTTTGCAAGTTTATCGTGAGGTGCTTCGCCGCCTCTTTTAGCAAAAGCGTTTTCCTCTCTCGGCTGTTCTTCACCGTTTACGCCGTA
>OGXW01000005.1_pt1 | contig 99003 bp, 83 predicted proteins | sample 1576341 | NCBI WGS metagenome assembly OGXW01 (sample SAMEA3541592, study PRJEB24748) | human gut metagenome | biome: human gut; feature: human-associated habitat; material: faeces | place: China | collected 2012
CCAACAAGCTGCTTGTACCCACCAAGCCGCGCTCCAAAGACTACGACATGACAACCCCCGAGGGTCAGCTTGAATATGAGGAGGCTGTGCAGAAATGGAACGACCAGAGTCCCATAGCCGGCATCTTCAAGAGCTTCAGCGATGCCCCCGGCGGCTTCAAGGAGGAGCTGCAGGAGATAACCTGGAGCATCGGCGCCGAGTATGCCTATAACCAGCAGTTCTTCGGCCGCATGGGCTACTATTACGAGAATGCCAACAAGGGTGGCCGTTCATACTTCGGCTTCGGTGCCGGCTTCAGCCTCAATGTGGTGCGCCTCGACGCTTCGTATCTGTTGGCCACGTCGCAGAACTCGCCTTTGGACCAGACCCTGCGTTTCACCTTGAGCTTTGACCTCGACGGCCTGCGCGATTTGCTGGGCAAACGGCGTAAATGAAAGGTATGAAATGATTCGTACAGGATTAGGAATCGACGTTCATAAATTCGAGCCGGGGCGCAAGCTCCGGCTTTGCGGCATACTGATTCCGGAGGCTGAGCAGGGACTGTTGGGGCACAGCGACGCTGATGTGGCTCTGCATGCCCTTTGTGACGCTCTGCTCGGAGCCGCAGGCATGCGCGATATTGGTTATTACTTCCCTGACACGGACCCGGAGCTGGAGGGCATCGACAGCAGAATCCTGCTGCAGAAAGTGGTGAAGATGCTTGCCGACGCCGGCTGGCATACATCAAACGCCGACATCACCATCTGTGCTCAGGCGCCGAAACTGATGCCGCATATCGAAAGCATGCGCCGCTGTGTGGCTGCGCTGTTGGAGGTGCCGACGGACGCTGTGGCGGTGAAGGCTACCACCACCGAACATCTTGGCTTTACCGGACGCAAGGAGGGTATAGCCGCTTTTGCCAACGTACTTATAACAGGTGAAAAGTGAGAAGCAAAGAAGAACTTGAAGGCGTGACCTTACTCGGAAATCAGGGCGTAAAATATCCGGTGGATTATGATCCGTCGTTGCTTGAGACCTTCATCAACAAGCATCAGGATCGTGATTACCTGGTATGTCTCGACTGTCCGGAATTCACAACCCTGTGCCCCAAGACAGGACAGCCCGATTTCGGACATCTCTACATCAATTATATACCGGATGTGCGCATGGTCGAGAGCAAAAGCCTGAAGCTGTATCTGTTCAGCTTCCGCAACCACGGCGATTTTCACGAAGACTGTGTAAACATCATCCTCAATGATTTGTGGAATCTGATGCAGCCGCGCTATCTTGAGGTGCAGGGCCATTTCATGCCCCGCGGCGGCATCAGCATCAATCCCTTTGCATGCCGCGCAGATGAGGAGCATCAGCATCTTTGCAAGCAGCGTATGCTCGATAATTTCCCCGGCAAATAACAGTGAAAAGAATGAAGAAAGATGTATTGGTAGTGCTCAGCGGAGGCATCGACTCAGTAACGCTGCTCCATGACTATGCCGCACGCACGGCTCTGGCAGTGAGCTTCGACTACGGCTCAAACCACAATGCCCGCGAAATTGAATGTGCCGCACGCCAGTGCCGCAGCCTCGGCATAGAGCATATAGTGATACCTTTGAAGTTCATAGGACAGTATTTTGAATCGTCGTTGCTGAGCGGTTCAGAGGCTATACCCACGGGCGATTACAGCGACCAGAACATGACCAGCACTGTGGTGCCCTTCCGCAACGGCATCATGCTCTCCGTGGCCATAGGTCTGGCTGAGAGCCGCGGTCTGAAAAGCGTCATGATAGCCAATCACGGCGGCGACCACGACATTTATCCCGACTGCCGTCCCGGGTTCATCAAAGCCATGGATAAAGCCGCCAAAGAGGGCACCTACCCCGGCATCCGTGTAGAAGGCCCGTACACATATCTCACCAAGGCGCAGATAATTGAACGCGGCGCCCGTCTGGGCGTGGATTATGCCGACACCTATTCCTGCTATAAAGGCGGCGAGAAGCATTGCGGGCAGTGCGGCACCTGTCGCGAACGCCGCGAAGCCTTTATTGAAGCCGGCGTTGACGACCCCACAATATATTCCGACAACTGACTGTGTATTACGTAAAAAAGAAAATAGAAGTATCAGCAGCTCACCGCCTCTGCCTCAGCTATCCCAGCAAATGCACCCAGCTACACGGTCATAACTGGATTCTGACGGTGGAATGTAAGGCTGAGGAACTCAATGCCGACGGCATGGTGGTGGATTTCACCCACGTCAAGAAACTGATTCTCGACACCATGGACCACCGGGTGCTCAACGATGTGTTCCCTTTCAACCCCACGGCCGAGAACATAGCCCGCTGGGTGGTGGAAAACGTGCCGCATTGCTACCGGTGTGAAGTGCAGGAGAGCGAAGGGAATACGGCAGCCTACGAAATCTGACTATGCCTCGGATTAACGAAATATTCCAATCACTACAAGGCGAAGGTCACCATGCCGGTGTTCCTTCGGTTTTTATACGCTTCTCCGGATGCAATCTCCGGTGTCCTTTCTGCGACACCGACCATGCCGCTTACGCCCTGATGACCAACGAGGAAATAGCCGCCGAAGCCTGCCGTTATAACGCTCCTTGGGTGATACTCACCGGGGGAGAGCCGAGCCTTCAGGCCGAGCAGGAACTGGTGGATCTGCTGCATCAGAACGGCAAAAAAGTGGCCATAGAAACCAATGGCACCCATCCTTTGCCGCCGGGCATCGACTGGATTACCCTGTCGCCGAAAACCGGCATCTGCGGTGAAGCGGATTTGCCTCTGCGCATAGACAGGGCCGATGAGATAAAAGTGGTGGATACTGGTCAGCCCCTGGATCCATATTTCAGTCTTGGCTGCCGCACACCGCGCACCCTGATGTATCTTCAGCCCTGTTTCGTGGCTGATGAGAAGGAACGGCAGGCCAACATCCGCCGCACTGTGGAGAGGGTGATTGCCGACCCGCGCTGGACACTCTCGGCTCAGCTTCACCGCTTCCTCAACATTCCCTGACCGCAGATATCCGGGCGCTTTGACACAGCTGACCGGAGTTTTGCAAAGACGTGGATTATTGTTAACTTTGCAGACCAAAAGAAGATACCATGGAACATCCCGAAAATGATTCGCAATATAAAGGATTACAAGTTAACAGCGGCGTAATAAGCCAGCCCTCCGTTAATCCTTATCGTCGCCCTCGCGCCGCAGTGCGTCAGCTTACCGCCGCCGAGTATGTGGAAGACATCCGCAAAGGCGATGTCAGCATATTGGGCAGAGCCGTTACGTTGGTAGAGTCGACGGCTGACCGCCATCAGGCCCTGGCGCAGGAAGTTATTGAGAAGTGTCTGCCCTATACCGGTAATTCGCGCCGCATAGGCATCACGGGTGTTCCTGGCGCCGGCAAATCTACGAGTATCGATGCTTTCGGCATGCACGTTTTAGGCCAGGGACACAAACTGGCTGTTTTGGCCATTGACCCGAGCAGCGAACGTACGCAAGGCTCTATCTTGGGCGACAAAACGCGCATGGAACGACTTTCGCAACAGAAAGATGCCTTCATACGCCCTTCCCCCACAGCCGGCTCATTAGGTGGCGTGGCCAGGAAGACGCGCGAGACAATCGTGCTGTGTGAGGCGGCTGGCTACGACACGGTGTTCGTGGAGACGGTGGGAGTAGGGCAGAGCGAGACGGCAGCCCACTCCATGGTCGATTTCTTCCTGCTGATTCAGTTGGCCGGTACCGGCGATGAGCTGCAGGGCATAAAGCGCGGCATCATGGAGATGGCCGACGGCATTGTCATTAACAAAGCCGACGGCGACAATATAAAACGGGCCGAGCTGGCAGCCGGTCAATTCCGTTCGGCGCTGCATCTGTTTCCGCCTACACCGTCGGGCTGGGTGCCTGAGGTGATGACTTATTCCGGATATTCTGAGCTGAACATAGACAAGGTCTGGGATATGATTGACCGCTATTTTGAGTTCACCCGCGCAAACGGCTATTTCGAACGTCAGCGCAACGAGCAGGCCAAATACTGGATGGTGGAAAGCATCAACGAACAGCTGAAGGCCAATTTCTACCGCCGCCCCGACGTACGCGCGTTGCTTGAGCAGAAAGAGATTCGCGTGCTCAACAACGAGCAGTCGAGCTTCACCGCAGCGCATCAGGTACTCGATTATTACTTCTCAAAGCTGAGAGAGGAGAAATAAAAGAAATAATTCAGACCCCCGGAAACAAAGGGGGTCTTAGAACAAGCATCTCACCAACGCGTTAATAATAATATGGGAAACAAATTGGTGAAAATGATAGAACGGCAGGCTTTGCGTTACGGCGACCGCGAAGCCTACCGTTTCTGTTGGCGAAAAGAGGGGGAGTGGCTTCCTACTTCCTGGGAAGAATTCAGAGTCCAGATAGATGTGGCCGGCAGGGCGTTGTGTGCCATGGGTCTGAAACCGGGCGAGCGAATAGCCATCTGTTCGCCCAACACGCCTCAGGTGCTGATTACCGAGTTCGGCGCCTTTCGCAACCGGGCTGCCGCCATACCCGTCTATTCCGGCTCGTCGCAGGAGCAGTTCGACTTTATTGCCGCCAACGGTAATGCCCGAATCATTTTTGTGGGCGACAAGGGGCAATATCCGCTGGCTTACAGCTTCTGGAAAACGCATCCCGCACAGCTGTTGCGCATTGTGGTGTTCAAGAACGTTGACCTGGAGTTGCAACCCGACGATGACATCAGCATCTCGTGGGATGACTTTGTGCGCACAGGCATTCATGCCTCCGAGCAGGTGCGCTATGAGGTGGAACAGAGAGCCATGAGCGGACAGCCCGACGACCTGGCAACCCTGATTTACACTTCCGGCACCACAGGCGAGCCTAAAGGTGTGGAGATTACTCATGCCAATTACGATGCCGCCGTGGAAGCGCATTTCAAGATTCTGCACACGGTGACGGACAGCGATTTGAGCATGAGCTTCCTGCCCATGAGCCATATCCTGGAAAAGGCCTGGTGTTATTTCTGCCTCAGCCGAGGCATTCGCATTGCCGTCAACTACGACCCCCGCATCATCCAGGACACCATACATCATGTTCATCCCAACCTGATGTGCTGTGTGCCGCGTTTCTGGGAAAAAGTGTATTTTGCCGTGCGGTCGAAGCTGTCAGGGATGAACCGGCTTCAGTGCGTCATGGTGTCGCATGCCCTTCGCATCGGCCACCGGCGTAACCTGCATTATCGGCGCCTGGGTCTCAAGGTGCCCCGTCTGCTCGAGATGCGTTACCGCTTCTGGGACCGCAGGCTCTTTGCCGTGGTGAAGCGCAACATAGGCATCCCGAATCCGAATATGTTCCCCACCGCCGGCGCCCCCCTCAGCGACCGCATAGCCGAGTTCTTTCTCTCCATTGGCATAGACATAAAGATTGGTTACGGACTGTCGGAGACCACCGCCACCGTGAGCTGCTTCCCCGATGTGGGGTATGAGATTGGCACGGTGGGTGTGCCGCTGCCGGGTCTCGACGTGAAGATAAGCGACGAAGGGGAGATTCTGGTGAAGGGACCCACAGTGACGCGCGGCTATTACAAAAATGCGGAAGCCAACGCGCAGGCCTTCACCCCCGACGGTTATTTCCGCACCGGCGACGCCGGTTATCTCACTCCTTCAGGCGCGTTGGTGCTTACCGAGCGCATCAAGGACCTCTTCAAAACGGCCAACGGCAAATACATAGCGCCGCAGGCCTTGGAGTCGCATCTGGCTGAAAACAAATATATCGACGAGGTGGCCGTGATAGGCGAGGGCCGCAAATACGTCAGCGCGCTGATTGTGCCCAACTTCCCCAACTTGCGCCGCTGGGCCGACAGTCATCACATCAGCTACGCCGATACGGCCGAGTTGCTCGCCAGCCCCAAGGTGCAGGATTTCATGATGAGCTGCGTGGAGGAGAATCAGCAGCGTTTCGCTCCCTACGAACGCATCAAGCGCATCGCACTGCTGCCGCATCACTTCTCAGTGATGAACGGCGAGGTTACCAATACCCTCAAAGTGCGCCGTCCGGTGGTGGCCAAGCGCTATGCCGCCGAAATAGAGTCGATGTATCCGCAGGAATAACTTCAGCAATTTGTGCGCTGCTTCGGATTAATTTCATTAACTTTGCAGCCGGATGGGAGGTTTGGCCTCAGAAAGACAGACATCAATGACAAGCCGCAGAAGAATCCATAACTTAAAAGGCATTGCAGACACGTTGCCCGACAAATCGAAAGTGCGGGTGCTGTTTGTCTGCTTGGGCAATATATGCCGGTCGACGGCCGCTCAGGGCGTGCTGGAGTCACTGGCTCAGCAACAGGGTGTGTCCGTAGAGGTCGATTCTGCAGGTACTTACGGCGGCCATGCCGGTCAGGGCGCCGACCCGCGCATGAAGGTTCATGCCCGTCGTCGCGGATATGAGCTTACTCACAGGGCCAGAAGGGTGCGTGAGAGCGATTTCAGCGATTTCGACATTATTATCGGCATGGACGACGCCAATATCAGCGACTTGCGACGGCTGGCGCCTACCCTTGAGGATGAGGCCAAGATTTTCAGTATGGCCGGATTCCTGCGTCAGCATCCCGGTTGGGACTATGTGCCTGACCCGTATTATGAAGGCTCCGAAGGCTTCGAGCTGGTGCTCGACCTGCTTGAAGATGCCTGCCAATGTTTGATTGACCAAATAAAAGATATGCAATGAAACGCACTCTTGTAACCTTATTGCTTCTCATAGCAACCGTGGCGCTCTATGCAGCAGACAAACCCTCGTTCCCCGGCGGCGATCAGGCGCTGAACAAGTACCTCGCCGAAAATCTGCATTACCCCAAACAGGCTCAGGACAACGGCATTGAGGGCAATGTGCCTATTCAGTTTATTGTGAAGGCCGACGGTACCATCTCTTCAATCAAGGTTACGCGAATGATTGACCCTGATTTGGAGGCAGAGGCCATACGCCTGGTGCGCGAAATGCCCAAGTGGATTCCGGCCGACAACAACGGCGCTCCTGTGGATGCCACTGCCAATGTAGTGATAAGTTTCCGCCTGCCTGAATAAGACCCGTTCAACATGGCCGACAATTCGTTGCGCAGACCCTATACCTTCGACCGGGTAGTCCGCATCTTCTTCTCGATATGCGGGCTGGCTTTGGCCTTGTTTGTGATTGATATGCTGCAGGGCGTGCTGCTGCCCTTCTTGGTGGCGTGCCTCATAGCGTATATCCTTGAGCCTGTGGTGGGATGGAACAAAAAGCTGCTGCATACCAAAAAGCGTTTCCTGCCCGTGGTCATGACCCTGCTCGAGGCAGCAGTGTTGGGCGCGGTCTTCTGCCTTGTGGTGGTGCCTTATCTCATCGACGAGGTCTCGGACATGGCCGACATTGTGAAGAAATATGCCTCAACGCAGCTGAAAATTCCCTTCCTGTCGGAGGATATTCACAAATTCCTGCGCGAGAATATCGACTGGAACGCGGTGGGTCGTATGCTCTCGCGCGACGAGTGGGTGGAGTTGGGCAAGAAGGCCATCAGCTCTTCGTGGTCGTTCCTCTCGTCGGGTATCGCGCTGATTGCCGGCATACTCAGCTGGCTCATCGTGGTGCTCTATGTCATCTTCATCATGCTCGACTATGAGCGCCTCATGCTCAGCTTCCGCCAGTTGGTGCCTTATCAATACCGCCACCGGGTCTTTAAGGTGTCGCGCGACGTCAAGAATGCCATGAACCGCTATTTCCGCGGTCAGTTTATAGTGTCGATGCTGGTGGGAATACTCTTCTGCATAGGCTTCGTCATCATCAAACTGCCCATGGCCGTGGCTTTCGGTCTCTTCATCGGCATACTCAACATGGTGCCTTATCTGCAGCTTATCTCGCTGCCCCTCTGCGCGTTGCTCTGCGTAGTGGGTTCGGTGAGCATGGGCACACCCTTCTGGGGCCTCTTCTGGGAGGCGATGGCAGTCTATGTTGTGGTGCAGTGTATTCAGGACCTCTATCTCACGCCGCGCATCATGGGTAAGGTCATGGGTCTGAACCCCGCCATTATCCTGTTGTCGCTTTCCGTTTGGGGCAGCCTGCTCGGCTTCATCGGATTAATAATCGCCTTGCCGCTGACCACACTGCTGCTCTCGTATTACGACCAGTATATTGTGAACCGGCATAAAAAGGAGACCGACAGCCACCTCATTCTGCCCGACGATTTCAAAGATAAAGAGTAGCGGAAGTTAGATGGGGTCTTAGATGGGGCCTTACCACTTCAGTCGCATTATCCTGAGGAGGAAAGCCGGATACACAGGCTTGCATAGGTGCAAAAGTTTGTAGAAACCGTACGCCACGCCTCCCCCTATGGTCATGCCTGCTAAAATGTCGCTGGGATAATGCACCCCTAAATAGACCCTCGAGAGAGAGACCAGGAGGCACCAGGCGCATAATGCTGCGAAAAGAGCCTTGCTGCGCAGCCATAGCGACAGATAGACAGCCACCACAGCCGTGTTGGCGGCATGGCACGACGGAAAGCCATATTTGCCGCCGCGGTAGCCGTCAACAATCTGAATCCAGGCGCTGAGCGGATTGTCGGGGTTCGACGGGCGCATTCTGCCTACCATGCCGCGCAACACCGAGCCGCAAACCTGGTCAACCAAAGTTACCGCCATTATCGTAGTCAGCAGACAGACCGCGGCGCCGCGCCATCCGTAGCGCCGCCATACCATTGTCAGCAGAATTATGTATAACGGAGCCCACACCAGCCGCATGCTGACGATGTCCATTACGCAGTCGAGAAAGGCCGTATGATGCCCGTTGAGCCCGAGCAGCAATGCCGTATCGCAGAAATTAAAAAACTCTATTGAGTGGTTTATGAGGTTTCCCAAATCATGAGGCAGCGTAACGTTTTGATTTATAGCCGGTTACACGCTGCTATATAGAAAACGCATATTACGGCACCATATTGTGGAGACGACCCCGGAAGAGTTAAAAACCGCGCTTGCGAGAGCTACTTTTTATAATGAAGCTTCCCTCATATATTAATATTGTGTGGCGCGAGATTTATACCGCGATTTATACCTGAGCAGATTGTAGAGCGTGATGCGGCCTGTGCCCGTAACGGCCACCACATCCGTGAGAAAACCGAAGAAGAGAGCCAGCTGATTCTCAGCCGAGAAGTCGGCCACGCCACCATTATAATATGCGTAGTTGATGAGCGAGGCCACCGTGAGGAGCGACAGGCATAGCGCTGCATAGCGTCCCATGATGCCGAATCCCATCATCAGCCCCAAGACAAACGCCGCTATGCCGAACAGCAAAGCCGGCAGATTGGCTGAGACATCGGAACTCAGCCACTCATTGGCATAGCTGATATGCGACACTCCGAAGATTGAGATACTTCCGTTCATCTGCATCAGCGCCGCAGTGCAAACGGCTACCATAGCCACCAGACGAACCACCAGACGGCTGAAGGAGTTGCTGAAGGAGTCGGCTGAAGATATCCCGAACCACTGTTGGAAACGGTCGCTGACCGGCACAATGATTCTCTCGGGCTTCTTGGAGGCCGTGAAACTCGGAATGTGCTCTCTGGCACCCGGGTTTATTGAGAGTATCTTGATGTCGTTCATTTGAGTGTGATATAATGCCTTGCAGCTTACCGAATTTTATAACGTCAGACAGACGTTTATAAAATTAACATTGCAAAGCCCTAAAAAGTTTCATTTTTAAAACATGGAAAGCGTTATAGTTGCTTTTTCTGCCCCTGTTTTGTGAGAAAAATACGCTTTAGGCACCGCTAATCGGCTCGGCTGAGGCTTGGCTGTGGCTCAGTGTGACGGTTACAAATGTTAAATTATAAATCCATTTAACTAAAAATCATGAACTTTGAGGGCGTGTAAATAATATTTAACGCTAATGATGTAAAAAATTCGGTAGGCTGAGATGATGGGACGCGAGGAGGGAAAGGGGAGTGTCTGAGCATGTCAAAAAGTATTTATATTGCTTATTTTCAGGTGTTTAGGTGTGATTGGCATAGGGCTTGCTCAAGCCGGTGGAATAGCCCGGCAGGCGAGGGCTTAGCCATCATCTCTCCCGTCGTTGAACCTCCGGAAGTGAATTTTATGTTAAAATTTTTGCAGCAGTGTGAAAGATTGGAAAAAAAGTATTAAATTTGCAAGTGCAACTTTTTTGACTTTAACTACAACCGCGAAACTAACATGACATTGAAGTGGCCTTGCATGGAAAAAGCGATTCCGAATAAGCTCACTGCACTCTCTGATAGAGGTTATCGGGCTGTTCGCCTTACGGCAGCAGGTGCGGAGAGGTTTGTTCGCAGACCACTTTGAAACCAAAGACAAAGAAAAAAACACAATTCATTATCAAAAAAAACAAGTATGAGAAAACTGTTTCTAATTCTGATGGCGGTGCTGGCCTGCAGCTGGTCCTTGTCTGCACAGACTAAGACCATAACAGGTACAGTGCTCGACGCAGCGAACAACGAGCCCCTATATGGCGCTACCGTTATGCCTATCGGCGGCGGCCAGGGTACCTCGTGCGACATGGACGGTAAATTCAAACTCACCGTTCCGTCATCCGTCACCAAGGTGAAGGTTTCCTATGTGGGCTACACAGCTCAGACAGTTGACCTGACTCCCGGCATGACCGTTTATCTGGCATCTTCAGCCACTAACCTCGAAGACGTGGTTGTTGTTGCTTATGGTACCGCCAACAAAGAGTCTCTGACAGGCTCTGTTGCTGTTGTAGGTTCCAAAGAGATCGAAGACCGTCCTATCACCACCGCCACCTCGGCTCTGGAAGGTAATGCTCCCGGCGTACGTGTGAACAACACCGTAGGCTCCCCGGGTAGCGAGCCTAAGATCAGCATCCGTGGCTTCAGCTCCGTAACGGGTAACAACAACCCCCTTTACGTTGTCGACGGTATGCCTTGGGACACCGGTATCAACGACCTTAACCCCAACGACATCGAATCTATCTCCGTACTGAAAGACGCTGCTTCCTGCGCACTCTACGGTAACAAAGGTTCTAACGGTGTCATCCTTATCACCACCAAGCGTGCTAAGAAAGTTGGCAAAGTTGACGTAAACCTCACCATCAGCCAGGGTATGTACAACCGCGGTCTGCCCAAATACGAAACTCTGGGCTCAAACCAGTGGATGGAACAGGTTTGGACAGGTGTTTACAACCAGTTGATGTCAACAACTGACTGGACTCCCGAATATGCAGCCAACTACTTGGTTGGCAGCATCATGTCGTCAACCTACATCCCCTCCAACATTTACGGCGGAGATCCGGAAACGGTATTCGACACAAACGGTAAGCTGACCCGCTCAGTACTGCCTCAGTACAACGACCTCGACTGGTGGGATGTAGTTTCCCGCACAGGTCACCGTCAGGAATACACCCTCAACGCCACCGGCGCAACCGAAAACTTCAACACCTTCGCTTCTATCGGTTACCTGAAAGAGAAAGGTTATCTGTTGCAGACCGACTTCGAGCGTTACACCGGCCGTATCAACTCCAACCTCGTAGCTAACAAATACCTCAAAGTTGGTGTAAACCTCTCAGGTACAATCCAGAAAGGCAACCAGAACGACAACGCAGGTACTTCCTACACCTCCAACCCGTTCTACACCGACCAGTACTCACCCATCTTCCCGTACTACAAGCACAACGAAGAAACAGGTGAACTCCAGTACACTGCAGAAGGCAAACCCGAATGGAATGACGCCAACTACCTCGGCGGTCAGAACATCGGCCAGTATCTGCGTCTGAACTATCAGGAATACACATACTACAACATCAACGCCACCGCTTACGCAACCGCAGTTCTTCCTTACGGTTTCGAAGCTACTGTTCGCGGCAACCTCAACCGTGCCAAGACACAGTATAACATCTACACCAACAACGTTACCGGTAACGGCGTGAACATGAACGGTATCTTCCAGCAGCAAGCTCAGGACAACCGCTTCTCCACATTCATGCAGAACATCAACTGGTCAAAGAACTACGATCTGAACCACATCGACGTTATCCTGGGTCATGAGAACTATCAGACTCATTATGACAACTTCGGCGGCAGCAAGTATGACCAGAGCTTCAACGGCATCTACACCATGACCAACTTCGTTGACCTGGTAAGCCTCGACGGCAGCGCACAGGAGTATAAGAGCGAATCTTACTACGGACGCGCACGCTACGACTACAATCAGAAGTACTTCGGTGAAGTCAGCTTCCGCCGCGACGGTAGCTCACGCTTCTCCAAAGACAACCGTTGGGGTAACTTCTGGTCATTAGGCGGCAGCTGGATTATCACCAAAGAGAAATTCATGGAAGAACTTCCCTGGGTAAGCTACCTGAAACTCCGTGCCGCTTACGGTACTGTAGGTAACGACATCTCAGCCGGTCTCTATGGCTACTACACCAACTATGGTCTGGGCAACTACTTCGGAACATCACTGGTAATTCCTACCAACTATCCCAGCGACAAGCTCAAATGGGAGACCACCAAGAGCTTCGACATCGCATTGGAAGGCAGCCTCTTCGACGACCGCTTCAACTTCACCATCGGTTACTTCGACAAGCGTTCTACCGACCTTATCTTCAACGTGGCTCAGCCCCGTTCAGCCGGTTCAAACACCAGCTGGCTCAATCCTACGATTCCTACCAACATCGGTACGATGCTCAACACCGGTTGGGAACTTCAGTTCGGCGTAGACATTCTCCGCACTCAGGACTTCACCTGGAACCTCAGCTTAGACGCTTCGTTCATCGACAACACCATTAAGAAACTCCCCGGCGGAAACGACATCGACAACGGCTCACAGCGTATTTCTGAAGGCCACTCAATCTACGAATGGTACACATATCATTACGCAGGTGTTGACCAGATGGACGGCCACGCTCTCTATGAACTCGACCCCAACGCTTACGAATTCAGAAGCTCAGCCAACGGCGAAAAGAATTTCCAGACCAAACTGGAAAATGCACGTTCAGCCGGCCAGCTTCGTGAAATCAACGGCAAATATTATGTAACCACCACCAACAACGCATCTCGCGACTGGCGTGGCACAGCCCTTCCCACCGTTTACGGTTCGTTCGGCACCAACTTCAACTGGAAAGGCATCACCCTGGGTATGCTCTTCACCTACAGCCTCGGCGGCAAAACTTGGGACAGCAACTACAGCTCTCTGATGAGTGTTTCTCAGCCCAACAGCCTCACCTCAGCTCTCCACAAAGACGTGCTCAAAGCATGGACAGCAGCTCCGGAAGGCATGACAGCTGAAAGCCCCAACCGTATCGACCCCAACGGAACTCCGGTATTCAACTTCGCTCAGCAGGTTGACAACAACGGCGGTTCAGACCGTTGGCTCACCTCTTCCGACTATCTGGTATTCAAGAACCTGAACGTCAGCTACGCTCTGCCGCAGAAGTGGGTTCGCGCTCTCGACATGAACCAGCTTTCTATCGGCTTCTCGGTTGACAACCTCTTCACCATCACTGCACGTAAGGGTATGAACCCGCAGTACAGCTTCAGCGGTGGTCAGTCGCTCAACTTCGTTACCGCACGCGTATTCTCGTTCCAGATTAACGCCAAGTTCTAAGTAACAACAAAAAAAGTACAAGATGAAAAGAAACATCATAATCAACGGCGCCCTTGGCTTACTGCTTATCGGCTCAATGGCGTCATGTGCCTCCGACTATCTGGACACCGAGCCGATAGCCAGCGTAACAAACGCACAGGTAGGCAAATCAACAGAAGATCTGATGAAGGCCGTAAACGGCATCGGCTGGTTCATGAACTATCCTCAGGTAGTCAACGGTGAAGTAAACGGCGGCGGTTATCCCTGCGGTACAACCGGTGAACCCTACATGATGACGTACTTCGGCGACTGCTACGGCCAGGATACATATCAGAATCACTTCGCCGTCTTCCAGGGCGGCGATATGATCCGTATGCTTTATGTAGCCAACAACAGCTACTATTCGCAGGCTAAAGCATGGGGCTTCTACTACACTCTCATCCGTCAGGCCAATGCCATCCTCGACATGGTTGACGGCGCAGAAGAATCCATCGAAGGACAGCGCAACCAGATCAAGGCTCAGGCTCTTACGTTCCGCGCTCACGCATACGTACGTCTGCTCCAAATCTTTGGTCCGCGCTGGCAGGACAGCAAGAACGGCGAGCGCAAATGCATCGTTCTCCGTCTGCATCAGGGCACCGAGGCTTTACCCCTCGTAACCATGAACGAGGTGCTGAATCAGATATACGCTGACTGCACCGAGGCCACAACTCTGTTCGCTGACCCCGCTACTTACAACGAGCGTCCGAACTGGTCAGTTCCTACTTATGAGGTAGCATGTGGTACCTTCGCACGCGCAGCCCTTCTGAAACAGGACTGGGCAACTGCCGAGAAATGGGCTGCCGAGGCTCAGAAAGGCCACGAAATCATGACCAACGCACAGTGGTGCGGCGGCTTCATGGAGGCTTGCGACGATTACCTCTGGACAAACTCCGTAAACCAGGACGACCGTCTTACCAACGTCTCCTGGGCAGCTTACAATGCCTGCAACGGTAACTATCCTAACTACTGGCAGTTGGGCTCAGGCAACATCAATATCGACCTCTATGAGCAGATGGACCCGAAAGACATCCGTCGTACCCGTTTCCTGATGCCCGACCAGATCAATATTGACAAAGCTCAATTCTACAAAGCTACTGTCTTTAACCCGACAACTATGTTCTTTGAAGGCAGCAACAAGAAGAACCGTAAGATCTTAGCTGCCATCACAACTTTCATGGAGCAGGCAACTCCTCCCACACCCTCAAGTGGTCTTGAAGTAGCTACCGCTTACACCGACATAGGTGGCCGTGACACCGCTCCTACATACGTATTCGGCGCTCAGGTTAAGTTCTATGCAATGGGCGGCTCCATGCAGCTTTGCCAGTATCCGTTTATGCGTGCCACTGAGATGCTCCTCACCCAGGCCGAGGCTTGCGCAATGCAGGGCAAGACCGGTGACGCTCAGGCACTCATCAGCAAACTGACTCAGATGCGTGTTCCGGGTTCAGCAGCCGTTACTCTGACCGGCGACGAACTCATCGAGTTCATCCGCACTCAGCGTCGTATAGAGCTCTGGGGCGAAGGCACAACCTTCTTCGACCTCAAACGCTGGAACAAGCATAACGTACGTCGTGCTTGGGTTGAGAACGATCCTACCTCAGGCAACTGCCCGGCAACTTACGCCATAGACATCGCTCCCGATGAGGTTAACCACTGGGTATTCATGCTCCCGCGCGTAGAATCTGACTACAACAAAGCCATCGACGTCAGCGAACTCCTCTGGTAATCTACCACCGGTGTTCTGACAACAGATAACACCTTCGACGGCGATATGCTTCCAGCATATCGCCGTCTTACAATTTCTAAACAGGCGGTTAAGACCGTAATATTAGCTTTTGAAACGAAGAGGCGTGCAGATGACAAAATGAAGCGCTGCGAAGATTCCAAAATGAAGCGCTGAAAATGCGGATTTGGTTAATTGAAGGTTTAATTGTAAATTTGCAAATTAAACCGCAAAGCAACGGTTTGAGATTCATTTGTGAGGCTTAATTATGGAGAGAGCATCGTTAGGACCCTTATTTTATGAAAGCGGACGTCAGGGAACGAGGTTCGGCATACTCTTTACATGTATGTCGGCTTGCCTGCTTTACAGTCCTCAGATAGGAGCTCTGAGTCTTTTGTTGGTGATTTTGGGCTCTTTGGCAATGTTGTATCTGCCCTTTGCGCTGGCAAAAGTGGCACGGGTGAATCAGGCCTATTCAGGCTTTGCAGCCCTGTGGATGAGCGGCATTGTAATGTACATTTGCGGCGCTTTGATTTGCTCGCTGCTGACCCTGATTTTCCTGCTCTTCTTAGAGCCGGGTTATCTCGACGGATATGTAAGGAATTTAGTTGAACAGATTATGGCTCAGCCCAACGCTCCGAAACCGGACCTGAAGGATTTAGTGATTCCAACCCCGATGGAGTTTGTAAGCTCCATGTTTTGGGCCACAGGCTTCTTCGGCTCGCTGCTGAGCCTTGTTTTAGCGCTGATTTTGCCCCATACCGGCTTTTTCCGACGCATTGTAGTTAAGCTTCAGTGATAAATTGTAAACGGATGAATAACGAAAAAATCGACATATCGGTAGTTGTGCCTCTCTTTAATGAAGAGGAATCGCTGCCCGAACTTTTTGCCTGGATAAAACGCGTGATGGAGGCCAACGGCTTCTCTTACGAGGTGCTGTTCATAGACGACGGCTCCACGGATAATTCTTGGAGCGTTGTGAAGTCGCTGGCAAAAGAGAGCGACCGGGTAAGGGGCATTTCCTTCATGCGCAATTATGGCAAATCACCGGCTCTGCACACCGGTTTCCAGGCTGCCCGCGGCGATGTGGTGATAACCATGGATGCTGACCTGCAGGATTCGCCCGACGAGATTCCCGACCTTTATCGCATGATAACGCAGGAGGGTTATGACCTTGTTAGCGGATGGAAGCAGAAACGTTACGACCCTCTGAGCAAGACTATACCCACCAAGCTCTTCAACGCCACCACTCGCCGTGTAAGCGGAATCCACAATCTGCACGATTTCAACTGCGGCCTGAAGGCTTACCGACAGAATGTGGTGAAGAGTATTGAGGTATATGGCGATATGCACCGTTATATCCCTTATCTGGCCAAGAATGCCGGTTTCCACAAGATTGGCGAGAAGGTGGTGCATCATCAGGCACGCAAGTACGGTAAATCGAAGTTCGGCCTGAGTCGCTTTGTAAACGGCTACCTTGACCTGGGCACCCTGTGGTTCCAGACCAAGTTCGGCAAAAAGCCTATGCATTTTTTCGGCTTGTTAGGCTCAATAATGTTCGTAATAGGCTTCCTGGCAATCCTTGCGGTGCTCGTGCTCAAGATTGTGAGTATGTGCAACGGAGATTTCAACTTCTATGTTACTAAGTCGGTATATTTCTATCTGAGTATGCTGTGTCTGGTGCTTGGACTGCAGTTCTTCACCACCGGTTTCATAGGCGAGCTTCTTTTGCGCAATTCTTCAGAGCGTAACGTATACGGCATAGCGGAGGTAATAGGCGAATGAAAAGACTGACGTTGGCAGCGATATTTGCCGGAGGGTTTCTGTTAGCGGCATGCGCCGGCAAGGAGTGTTATGAGAATCAGAATACCTTGCCGCTGGCCGGTTTCCGTGATATGGCAACACACCGCGCTGTTACCCTTTCGCATCTCACCGTGGCGGGCATAGGCGCTCCCGGCGATTCTCTGCTGACCGATTCCGCGGCTGTAGAGCAGGTTTATCTGCCCTTCAGGCCGCAAAGCCCGAGCACATCGTTTGAGTTCCGTTACGGCGACACCGGAGTGGCCGATACGCTGACTTTCTACTACGCCACTCAGCCGTGGTTCGCCTCCGAGCAATGTGGGGTCGTGTATCATTTCCGCGTTGACAGCATCCGCCATACGCGTTATCTGATGGACTCTGTGGCGGTGCCCGGCGGCGTCATCACCAACGTCAATGGCCAAAATATTGAAATCTATTTCAGAGAGGAGGCGGAACAATGAGGCTGACGATGCTTTTCTTAGCCCTTGTGGCGCCTGTGGTGATGTGGTGTCAGGCGCTAACCGATACGATTGACACAGCGGCGCGCAAGATGCCGCAGCGCACCGTGACGCCCATAGAAAACCGCGATAACCTAACGGCAAAACCTCAGCTGCATTATTACGACAAGCACGGCAAACCGCTCGACGAACCAGTGGCGGTATGGATTGACGAAGATACGGTGAAGGTGAGCCGCGCTCCGAAAATGCCTTTGTACAACGGCGTTACGGTGGGCGTGAATTTCTTCGACGGCATTCTGCAGATGGCAGGGCAGAGCTATGCCAACTATTTTGTGAGCGGGGCGGTGAATATGCACAACTGGTTCTTCCCGACCGTGGAAGTGGGTCTCGGTTTTGCCGACCATAAGCCCAAAGGAAAGAATTACAAGTACAAGACTTCGCCGACACTGTTCGCCAAAGTAGGCGTGGATTATAATTTTCTCTATAACTCCAATCCGGCTTATAAGGCGCTGTTGGGAGTGCGTTTCGGGTATTCGAGCTTCAAATACGACATTACCGACATTTCCATTCCGAATGATTATTGGGGCTCCGGTTCTCAGCCTGTGGAGATGGCTCAACAGAAGGCCTCGGCACTGTGGGGCGAGGTTGTTGCCGGCTTACAGGTGCATATCTACCGCGGGCTGAGTCTTGGCTGGTCGCTTCGCTATAAGTTCCGCATGCACGTGTCAGACGGCTCCTCTTCGCAGCCGTGGTTCCTGCCGGGCTTCGGGGCGCGCAATGCGCCGTTCTCGGCCACTTTTACGGTGTTTTACGACATATAAGAGGAGAAACTTCATTTGGCCCGAGAAAGGGCGGCAGAAACCTTCTATGAAGCTTTTACGAGGGTGCGTGGCTATGGCTTGCGCCCCCGTTGCTTAGCTAACGTGCTAAATGATATATGAAGGTTTGGGACCTTCGCCGAGGAGCCATTTATACAGCTGAATCATCTGGTTGCTGACTACCTCGGTGGAGTATTTGTCGAGGATGAGCTTACGGCCGTTTCGGCCCTTTTCAGCCAGCAGCTCATAGTCCATCATCAGAGCTGTGGAGATCTGATTCTCAAGCGACTGAGGCAGCGGGCGAACACCACCAGCCGCAATCCATGGGCGGCACTTCTTATATGGGGGTGAGTTGCTATTTTACAATTCCCTTTTCGAGGTATTCGGCCAGATTGGTACGTATTTTTTTACCGGCGCTTTCCACGGCAATGTTGGCCATGTCGGCCTCAACCATGCGGCGTACCAGCTCGGGGAAGGGCGTTTTCGACGGGTTCCAGCCCAGGACACGGCGGGCCTTGTCGGGGTTGCCGAGCAGGTTAACCACGTCGGTGGGACGATAGAAGTCGGGACTTACCTCCACAAGCACTTTGCCGGTTTTGGTGTCGATGCCTTTTTCGTTGAGGCCTTCGCCTTCCCAGCGCAGCTCGATGCCCACATAATGGAAGGCCAGGGTGGCAAACTCGCGCACCGAGTGCTGCTCGCCGGTGGCAATGACAAAGTCCTCGGGAGTGGGGTTCTGGAGGATGAGCCACATGCACTCTACGTAATCCGGCGCATAGCCCCAGTCGCGCAGGGAGCTGAGGTTGCCCAGATAGAGCTTGTCTTGCTTGCCTTGTGCTATGCGGGCGGCGGCGAGGGTGATTTTGCGTGTTACGAAAGTCTCGCCGCGGCGTTCGCTCTCGTGGTTGAAGAGGATGCCCGAGCAGCAGTACATATTATATGCCTCGCGATATTCCTTCACAATCCAGAAGCCATAGAGCTTGGCTACGGCATAGGGGCTGTAGGGGTGGAAGGGTGTGTTTTCGTCCTGCGGCACGGCTTCTACCTTGCCGTAAAGCTCGGATGTGGAAGCCTGGTAAATGCGGCATTTTGAGGTAAGACCGCAAAGACGCACGGCCTCAAGTACGCGCAAAACGCCTGTGGCGTCGACGTCGGCGGTGAATTCGGGCGAGTCGAACGATACCTGCACATGGCTCTGCGCCGCCAGGTTATAGATTTCATCAGGCTGAACTTTGCCTATTACTTGAAGCAGACTCATTGAATCTTCAAGATGGGCATAATGGAGGTGGAAGCCGGGGGTGCCTTCGAGATGTGCTATGCGTTCGCGATAGTCGGTTGACGACCGGCGTATGGTGCCGTGAACTTCATAACCCTTGTTAAGAAGGAATTCCGCCAAATAAGAACCGTCTTGTCCGGTGATTCCGGTGATAAGAGCTTTTTTCTTCATATTGTCAAGATATTTTTTTTGCAAAGGTTGATGAGGAGGGAGGAGGCGCGCGATGCACCCTGCGCTACGAGTCCCATGAAGGGCGTGAGCATAAGGGCGGCAATGAAAGCGCTTATGATTTGCAGGGGAGAGTCGACCCATGACCGGGGCACAAGCATACCGACCGGCTCAAGCCCTCTCAGCACGAAGTATGAGAGCAGGAAGATGCCCAGCGAATGTCGGCCTGTCCATGCCAGGAGTCTGAGTCGCCCTTCAAAGAGCCGCATCACATACCAGGATACGGCAACGCCTCCCAGCGACCCTATGTAGGCCGGCAGAGAAGGGGGCTGCTGCCAGGTGATGATGGCAAGGGCTAACACGAGGAAGCCCGCGATGGCCGCCGGCAGTGACGTCAGCAGTTGGCCAAGGCGCCCATAACGCTGCATCAGTATGTCCAGGGCATAGAAGGGCAGATAGAGGGTCATGTCATACCAGGGTATGCCGCCGGTGTTCATGCCATAGCGGCGGTAGATGAGCCCGCAGACAATGGCTATGCCGATGCTTGCGGCGGCGTAAAAGGGTGTGCGGAAATGCTCGGGGAGGATGCGTGGCGAAAGGGCGGCACACAGCTCATATATCATCTCGCACAGCAGCAGGGCTGTGAAGAACCAGTAGTAGTAACAGTCGGTGAACATCAGGTGCAGCGGCATGCCGAAGCAAACCGCGAAGCCGATGCTTCCGGCCGCCAGACAGGCAAGCATCTTTATCCAGCGGCGCCAGAGAAGGGCTTGCCGCCGACGGTGGCGCCCCCGCAGCCAGCCCGACACGGTGAAGAAGAGGGGCATGACATACAACTCGCCAAACAGCTGCAGATAGCACTCGTTGGCTCCCAGCAACAGCCAGGTGGAATGTACCCAGACCATCATGAAGATGGCCCAGCCGCGCAGGGCGTCGAGGTATTGCAGACGGAGGCGTGAGTCGGTCATCGGCATATTTATTTATGAACTCGGCGAATCGTCGATTATTTCATGATGCCAGTTGATTCTGGCTCCTGCCATCTCGCCCAGTTTCCAGAAATAACGCAGAGCGTCGGTGACACGATTAGCCGGCACGCGATTTTTGCGATACGCCTTAATGTGGTCGCGCATAATCTGTCGGTGGCTCTTCATGCCCGAGGTTGAGGCACCGCCCATGCGCATCGTTACGCAGTCGAAAGGCACATACCGCGTGCGTATGCGGCCTTTGTAAATCATTCGCAGCAGTTGCTCGAAGTCGGCGGCCACCTTGAAGTCGATGTCGAAATGTCCGAATCGGTCGTAACATTGTTTGCGGCAATAGAAGGTGGGATGGGCGGGCTGGAAACCCATGAGCATCTTGCGCCGCGAAAACACCCTCGACGAGTAATAGCGCACCACCAGGTCGGGACGCTCGTCCATAATGTAATGCAGGTCGGCATAAACGGCATCCGTGTCATCGTCGAAGGCGTCAATCAGGGTGCTGAGCGACGTCTCTGTCGAGAAATAATCGTCGCTGTTGAGGATACCCACAATCTCGCCCTTGGCCATTTTCAGTCCCTTGTTCATGGCGTCGTAGATGCCCTTGTCGGGACTGCTACTCACTCTCAGCACCTTTACCGACCCGTATTCCGGGCGCCACTGCTCCACGATTTGCAGGGTGGCGTCGGTGGAGGCACCGTCCACAATCAGATGCTCCACATTGTCGTAATCCTGACTGGCCACACTGCGCAGCGTGTCGGCCACCGTGGCCTCGCTGTTGAAAGTTACCGTGATGATGCTCACTAAAGGCTTGCTCATAACCGTATGCCGTATTCGTTGTTTAGGATTTCGATTATTTTCTTGCGGTCGCCGCCGCTCTTGCGCTTAAGCTCAAGAACTTTGGCGTCGACGAGCGTGCGATACCACCAGCCTTGCAGGAAGTGCCACAGAAAGCCCTCTTTGCCCTCTAAGAATCCGCCTCGCAGAATGTATCGGTAGAGGAAATAAGCCGTTGACCGCCAAAACAGCGGCAGGCGGGCATACTTATGCTTCTTCATGCGTTTGGCCTGCGCCTGCTCCGAGATATGGCGGCTCTCATCGCCGCGGGCAGCCCCGGTGAGGTCATATTCCATATCGAGCAAATCCACCGCCTCGCGAATGGCATACCCCACATGCTTCTGCGTCCACCAGCTCAGGTTGTTGAGGTTATCGTCGAAGAAAGCACCGCTGAAATGTTCAGTCTTCCCGTCGGTCAGCTCAATATGTTCATCCATCAGACGTTGTTCGCAACGCCCTTTGCCGCGTCTGAAGAGCCGCAACTGATTTATTCGCCCCGTGCCACGCCGTATTTCTTTGCCTAAGAATATATATCCGCGCGGAAACTCCACCCCTGTGACGTCTGCGGGCAACTGAGGCACTTTCTCATATAATTCCTCTATAAGCTCGTCGGTGAGATACTCGTCGGCATCGAGCCTGAGCACCCACTCGCTTTTCAGAGGCAGATTGTCCAAAGCCCAGTTAAATTGCTCAGACTGATTTCCGGGCCACGGATGCACTACAGCCTTGGCGCCCATACCTTCCGCAATAGAGCGAGTGTTATCCGTCGACTCTGAATCGACCACATACACCTCATTGCTGACGCACATTGCATTGCTGATGCAACGCTCTATATGAATTTGCTCATCCTTGGTCAGCACAATCACTGCCACCGGCAATTTCTTTTCCATTCCTTACATCCGTGAATAAATCAACCCGATTTTACATATTACAAACTTACCACCGACGCTTTCCGCATTTTTTTGTCTGCCGAAAGCGTCAGCGCCCTGTCCCTCAAAGGCTGCTGAGTTTCTTACCCACATTCTGTTGCAACCCCGCGCCTCCTTTTGAGATTGCAAAGATACTCAAATCCCTCCACCCCTCCAAATCAATCTTGAATTCACTCTATTCCTTCAATAAGGCTCATTAGGATATTTTTAATTTAAATCTATTGCCATGTTAAAAATTTTGGCTAATTTTGCACTCAAAATATTAGGGCAGTTAGTGTAAAACTTGAGTAGTTTGCCAGAGCTCTTTTTGTTCATAAATGCATATATCAATATAGCAGTTAAAAGTATATGGCATCCGTCAAACACGATCTTATACATGGTGTTTTTTGGAGCGCTGTCGAAAAATATTCGGGCGTAATAATAGGTATATGCATATCTATGGTGCTTGCCCGACTTCTTTCGCCAAAAGAATACGGCGTAGTTGCCATTGCGGTAGTTTTTATTAATTTTATCTCCATATTTTGCACAATGGGCATTGGACCGGCTGTAATTCAGCGCAAAGATCTGACGCCTAAAGACATAAACATAATTTTTACCTTTACATTAATCATAGGGACAGTTCTCGGGGGTATTTTTTTCGCAAGTTCATGGGCTATTGCAGAGTTCTATAAGACACCTATCTTAATTCAGGTTTGTCAGATATTAAGTCTTCAGGTATTTTTTGCTTCGGCAAACATGGTACCTAATGCATTAATGGCGAAGAATCAAAGGTTCAAAAATTTGGCGAAACGCAATCTCTCTTTACAAATTATATGCGGTCCTCTTGCCATTCTTGCAGCATATTTTGGTGCTGGGGTATATGCACTACTCATTTCACCTACTATAACTTCCATTTGCATATTTTTTTGGAATAGACATTATTATCCTGTTAGAGTTTGTCGAAATTTCACTCTTGAACCAATAAAACGCATATTCTCTTTTTCAATTTATCAGTTTTTATTTGAATTTGTGAATTATTTTTCACGAAATGTTGACAAAATAATTATTGGTAAAGCAATGTCAATAACTTCTTTGGGTATATATGATGTTTCTTGTAGACTTATGCAATATCCAATGCAGAATATAACCGCTGTTATTAATCCTGTTTTGCATCCCGTATTAAAAGATTTGCAAGAAAATAAAAAGGAATTAAGCAATTATTATAATAAAATAATAAAGGTTATAGCCACGCTCTCCTTCCCAATAGGTTGTATCTGTTACTTTCTTGCCACAGATATTATTTATATCTTCTGTGGTAGTAAATGGGATGCAGCTGTTCCTATTTTTAGAGTGTTGGCTCTTTCTATACCTTTACAAATGATTTTATCTACAAGCGGTAGTATTTTCATGGCATCATATAATACTAAAATGATGTTCTGGGCAGGTATTAGAAATACCTCAACAACTGTCGCCGGATTTCTTATAGCTGCATTTTGTTTTCGTTCATTAGATGCAATGGCTTGGTCATGGACGATTACTTTAGGAATCAATTTCCTTTGCACATATTGGATTATGTATAAATACGCATTATCAACCTCATTATTGTCGATGCTTAAGGAGCTTATTAAGCCATTAATTATTTTCATAGTTCTGGCTGTAATTTTATTTATGTTTAATTCATATCTAACTAACTTAGGTTATGTTCCCGCATTTATATTAAAGCTTTCAGTAGCTTTAACTATTACTCTTTTAATGACTCAAATAACAGGGTTATTTAATGTTTTTGCTTTAATAAAAAAGCGGTTTTCAAAAGTGTGAAATTCATTTTAACACTCAAAAAGATTTTTTAATGAAACTAAAAAATTTACTTACAAAAATAAGAAATGTCAATGGAGCGATATTGCAGAATCAGCGCAATATTACTAAGCTTCAATATGACATCAAACATGACGCTCTTATTGATAAAATATTTCATTGCCAAGATAAAGGAGTAAGTAATACCCATTATGCCGATAATGAGGTAATTGTGTCTTTAACCACTTATGGCAAAAGAATTTATGATGTTGCTGTAACCATTGAAAGCATAATGCAAGGGTCGATAAAGCCCAATAGGATAGCGTTGTGGCTTGACCCAGGATTTAAAGATTTTATTTTACCTGTCGCTCTACAACGGCAATTACAGCGTGGACTTGAAATCCATTTTTACAAAGATATCCGCTCGTATAAAAAACTCATTCCGTCATTAATGAAATGGCCGGATGCATATATTATCACAATTGATGATGATGCCATATACCAATATGATTGTGTAGAAAAATTAGTGAATTGTCATACGTTAAATCCCGAATGCATAATAGCTAATCGAGTTCATCGTATTGTGCTGGGCCAGGATAATAAGCCTATTAAATATTTAGATTGGCAATGGGAAATCAACTCACAAGATGTATCGCCTTTAAACTTTGCTACAGGTGGAGGCGGAACATTATATCCTCCTCAATGCTTTGATGCGGATGTCTTTAACGAGAGTGATTTTATGGGACTTTGCAAATATGCAGACGACATTTGGTTCAATGCGATGGCTCTTAAAAAAGGCACGCATATAAAAAAATGTCCCACACATTCACCCTATGGGAAGGAATACATTATGAACCCGGATGTGCAAGATATGGGTCTTTTCAACATCAACTTATCTGATGGTGAAGAGACTAACGACTCACAACTAAAAGCAGTATTCAATAAATATAACCTGTGGGACAAACTTTTGGAGAATTATTAATAAATTTGGATGATCTACACTGCAAGAAAGAGCAAAACAAGGCTTTCAAATTTTGAATTACTTAGAATCATTGCTATATTGATGGTTCTCATTCTGCATGCCGACTTCTTATCACTCGAAAAACCCGATGCAGCTTCAATTCTTAACCTGCCTATAGATTCTGCTTTAAAGATATTTTTTCAAACAATCACAATCATAGCGGTTAATGTTTTTGTGATGATATCTGGTTGGTTCGGAATAAATCCATCAAAAATGGGATTTACCAACCTATTGTTTCAGACTGTTTTCTATTTGATCGTAGTATATGTTATTGTTTTACTATGTGGTGTAACTACATTAACTGTCCAAGGCGTCAAGGATTTAATACTTGCAACACATGGTAATTGGTTTATCAAAGCTTATATCTTATTATATATATTAGCTCCAATTTTGAATTATTTTGTTGCACATAGTACTAAGCAACTATTTCGACAGGTGCTTATAAATTTCTTTATTTTTCAATCTATTTATGGATGGCTATTTTCTTCCTCTACAGATTGGTTTAATGGTGGTTATTCTGCTATTTCATTTATTGGACTTTATCTCTTGGCTCGATATTTGAATCTTTACAGACCTAATTGCCTTTTCAAAAGAAGCTCTAATGATTACCTTTTGATCATATTCATAATATTGTTTGTACCCACAATATGTATCGTGCCTGCCTTTATGGGATTTAACACTATGTTGGGCTATAATTTCCTAACGTATGTGTCTCCAACTGTAATTTTAATGACGGCAGCTATAATCGCTTTATTCTCAAAGATACATTTTAAAAGTACAATTATCAACAGACTTGCAATGAGCAGTTTTGCGGTATATTTAGTTTATGTTAACCCTAACATTCTACCGTTATATCGTAAAGCTTTCGCTTACCTCTATTCATTAAATGGAGGAATCCTTTATTAGATTGAGGTGATTATATTAGCTATTATGCTCTATTTAGTGGTTACAATTTTCGACTCAATAAGAATACTTATATGGAATAAAATTGTTTATATATTCTCTCCTTCATCCTCTAAGTTTAACAAATAAATAAAATAACCATGTTGACAGCTGTATATGTTCTCATAAGTTCGGAGAAAGACCTATATTACGAGCAAACGTTGCTCTCTGTATATTCGTTGAGAAAGCATAATCCCGATATAAATATTGTTGTTTTGGTTGATGATAAAACTAAAGCAACCTTAAAGGGTAAAAGAGCTGAGCTTTCAACACTTGTATCTGAGATTAAAGTAATAGATGTACCTCAAAAGTATTTGCCTAAAGAACGTTCGCGCTATATAAAAACGTCGTTTAGACATCATTTAGAAGGACCGTTACTCTTTATAGATTCAGATACAGTTATAGCTGAAGATGTCAGAACTGTAGAAAATATTGAAGCCCAAATCGCATGCGTAAATGATTACAATTGTCCTCTTTATCAGAGGAGGGATAAAGACAAAATAGTGAGAAGGATAAATGATGTATACGGGGTTGACATCTCTGAGGAAAGAAATTATTTTAATTCAGGTGTCATTTTTATGAAAGATACTCCGGGGGTACATAAGTTTTTTGATGATTGGCATCATTTTTGGGAAACTTCTCATACAAGCCCTAAAGAATGTTATGATCAGCCTGCAATGATGATGGCCGATATCGAAAATGGACATTTAATTAAAGAGCTTAACGGAGGCTTTAATTGCCAAATCCTGACAAATTTTAAATACCTTGCCTGTGCTAAAATAATACACTTCTTTAATATTCAATGGGAAGGTAAGGAAGAAATATCTCCTTTTTATAAGGATTCCTTATATGAGGAGATCAAAAAAACCGGTTATATAAGTGAGGAAACAAGGCAACTTGTTGATAATTGTAAAACCGCATTCTATGCCCCTGTTATGTATATGTCGAAGGAGAAAGAAGACTTTTTGTCGACATTAATGGGAACGACCTTTTATTCTCTCTATAAAAGGAAAGGTATATTGTATAAATTTATAGATTGGGGATTGAAAACTCTCCAATGGATGAAACATAAAATTTAACGAATAGATTTCAAATACTATCAACGGATGGATAAAAAGACAATTAAAATAAAGTTCATTGATTATTGGAGTGGTTTCTATACTGAAGAAATAGAAGACTGCCTAATCATGAGGATTTTGCGGAAACACTATAACGTTATAATCTGTGACGATGCAGATTACGTTTTCTTTTCTACAATGGGAGAAAGCCATTGGAGCGTTCCGGACCATTGTGTGAAGATTTTTCAGACGGGTGAAAATCTTGTTCCGGATTTTAATGCATGTGACTACGCCATAGGATTTGAATGGATGAACTATGAGGATAGATATTTAAGATTCCCCAATTATCTATTTTATGACGATGACATGCTGTATAAAATGGAGCACAAGCATGAACTGCCTCAAGGTTGGGATCTTACCGCTGAAAAGACAGACTTCTGCAGTTTTATGGTAAGCAATCATCGTAACTCAAAGCGTAACGCTGCATTTTACTCATTATGTCAATACAAAAAAGTAAATTCAGGCGGAGGTTATCTTAATAATATTGGCTATAAAGTGGCCAACAAACTCGAGTTCGAGAGTAAGCATAAATTCTCTTTGTGTTTCGAAAATGGGGCACATAGCGGTTATACTACGGGAAAAATTGTTCAGGCCTTTGCGGCAAGAACCGTGCCCATATATTGGGGAGATCCCAATATTGGCAAAGTTTTTAACAAAGAAGCCTTTATTGATGCATATTCATTCGAAAATACAGAGAAACTCGTAGAATTTATCGAAAAAGTTGATTCTGACGATGAATTGTACTTGAAAATGTTAAAGACGCCGGCTCTGTTGACTTCTTCTTCGATAGAAGATGAAAGGCTTAAATTTGAAGAATGGTTGATTCATATTTTTGAACAACCATTAGAAAAAGCGTATAGACGTAATCGGGAATTACACGGAAAGTGGTATATAGAGCGCCGCTTTAAGTTAGACAGAAAAGCAAATAAAAAAGCCATATACAATTTAAAAAAAGTATGGTTGAAAAAGGCATATAAACATTTCTTACGTCGAATTAAAAAAGAATCGATATGAAGCAAAATGTTTTCTTAAGCTTCATTGTACCTGTTTATAATGTCGCTCCTTATCTGCGCGAATGTCTTGATTCTATTCTTCAGCAAGAATGTCAAGACTTTGAAATCTGTATTGTAGACGATGGAAGTTCAGATGGAGGTGCAGAAATTTGTGATGAATACAAGACAAACTTTTGCAATAAAGTTAAATTGCTGCATCAAACAAATCAAGGTGTATCTGTGGCCCGTAATAAGGCTATAGAAATGGCCGAAGGCGAATATATCTGGTTCGTAGATTCGGATGATTATGTGTCATCATCTAAGGCGTTATCTTACATTAAAAAGGTGATTGATAAGAGCAAATGCGATGTGCTTTTTTTCGGACCTAATGAATTTGAAGAGTGCATTGATAATATCAAATATACTACTGAAGATAAATCAAATTTCTTACAGAAGCATATTTGTTATTGTAATCCGCTGATGATTTTCAAACGTAGTATCATAACAGATGCAGATATTTGCTTTACTCCGGGTGTAACAATGGGCGAGGATCTGGAATTTCAATATAAATATCTTATACATTGCCTTAAACCGGCTGCAATAGAATTTAACTTTTACCATATTAGGGAAAGAGAAGGCTCGGCAAGCCGAGAATCAAATACTGATTTAAAAAATTTCGAAAGTAATAAATGTATCTTGGATAATCTTATTGATTATCTGAAGACACATAATGTTGAGCATTGGGAATGGTTGAATGTACTGTTAGCCGGTAGAATAAGAAGTTTTCTGCAATCGGCTACGATGTTGCCTGAGACCGACAAAAAAGAGATAGGGCGGATTTATAATCAGTGGATAACACAACTCAAGCAATTAGGGTTTACCCATATCGACAACGGTTCTCTTAAGGCAGCGAATATAGATGTCAGGCTCTATGTATTGTTGTATCGAATTTTGATGTTACTGAATAGAAAGAGATGAAAGCTTATTATATAAATATGGTCAAAGATACGGCCAAACGTGCATTAATAGAATCGCAATTCAGCACCTTTTCAATGCTTGTGCCGGAATTGTTTCAAGCGGTGGAAGGTCGGAAAATGAGCAATGAAGCTTTGCAGCATTTGGGGTATCCTGAATTCAAAGCCAAATATGGAAATTTTGGGACATTGCCAGCATTTGGATGTTCGATGTCTCATTTTAACCTCTACAATAAAATGGCTAAAGCCTCAGAAGAATCTGCACTAATTCTTGAGGATGACGCTATTTTGTCTCCCAAGTTAGCTAACGAATTGCAGCCAATAGAAGAATATATAAATAAAGTTGGAAGTCCGGCGGTTATTTTATTAACACCAGATTTTATTTATCATAAGTCTGAATGTCTTTCAAAAACAAGCAATGGCACCTCTATTGTCAAAGTTGAAAATGGCTGTATGACTTCCGGCTACATCATAAATAAAGCTGCGGCTCAACTTCTGTCTTCTGTTTTGTTCCCGATTCGATTTATAGCCGATGAATGGGCCGAATTTCAAAAATTGGGATTGACAATTTATGGAGTAGTTCCTCATCTTGTGAGTTATCCCGAAGGATTAGGTGAAATTGGCCGTTCTCAACACCTAATTAAAGAATCGACACTCAAAAAATTGAGGCATGTAGTCGGACGCTGTAAAGCAAGACTGGTTCACATAATTAGGTATTGTAAAGGTTATAGGAAATCATATAAATTATGGTGACATTCAAATAATAGTGCGTTTTTTGGGGGTAAATCTTAGTCCTTATTCTTACTTCCGGGAGATATTATCTCCTGGTGAACTATACGAATGTATCGGTATAAAGTGTTTTAGTTACAACTAACGCTTGAAGATTTTCCCGAAAAAAAGCATATATAACCATCTGTTCATCTCGATAAGTTTATATGTGAATATTGAAGCAGCAACAATGGGAATAGTAATGAGTAAGCCCAGCGAGATTTGCCAAACAAATGGATTTACACACTGCATATATGGATGTAAAAGGTTTGATAAATCAGGTATAAAGAAATAATGAATAACGTAGATACCCAAACTACATCTTCCTATATAGATCCATAATTTTGTCCATTTTGAGTTATCGGGCATATAATTTATCACAAACCATTGTAAAACTATTAAAGCCCCTAACGTCCCCATAAAAATTAAGGCAATATTATGTAAATCATAGAAGTACCATGCCACAAAGTATGCCAAAAAACCTAATGCGCATACTATTGAGTTTTTAAACAAAAAATTATTGAAGATAATATATTTTTTACATAGATAGCCAATAAGGAAATATCGATAATAATTAACCAGTCCGGTGATAATAGATTGTAATGAGTTCACATCAGAGTTCAAGAAATTAAGCCTACTGATAGTATATTTGGCAGCTATCAATATTATTAAAGGGAGTAAAAATAAACATATATATATCCAATCCTTTTTAATATTGCGTAAGCAATATTCGTATAGCAAGAAGAAAGAAGAAAGTATAAACAGATCGTATAAGAACCAATAACGACCTCCACCTGCAAACAGATTATGAATGATTTCACTGCTTTTCCCGGCAAAAATATTATAGAGGCTTAGGAAAATTATATATGGAACAAGCAAAACCAAACCTCGAGTCAAGAAACGTTTTCCAACTACTTTTATATTATCAAATTGTTTATATGCCAAAAAACCGGAAATATAAAAGAAGAGAGGCATGTGGAAATATAAAAATTTCCCGGCTTGGGGTGGCTCAATACCAAAAGTAAAGAGCATAACATGGCCCAAGACGACAAGTACCATGCCAATACCTTTCATTACATCAAAATAGTAAATCCACTCTCTTGTTGAGTTATTTTGAAGGGAAGTTGAGATCGAAGTGTTTAATGATGTCATAATATTTAGGTTGTGTTTTACTAATTACCAATTTTTAGTTTTATATTTGGAATTTTATTTTCTTATATCCTAATTCTATTCAAGATGTTATGAATTCCGGCTTATCGCCTTGGCCGAGCAACCATTGATAAAGGCGAATCATGCGTTGGGCTATGATATCCGGGTTATAGTCATACTCTATCAGGTCGCGGCCGTTACGTCCCATGGTCTCTATACGCGAAAGAGGCAGCCGCAAAATGTTATAGATATGGTCGGAGAGGGTCTCTACGTCGTTGTCAACCCAATGGCCGCATTTGTATACTTCCAAATCCTGCCAAGGCGCTGTTTTGGTGCATATAACGGGTGTCTGGCATAAAAGAGCTTCTCCCACTATCATGCCGAAATTCTCAGACTCACTTGCCACGATAAGCGACCGTAAGGAGGCTAATTTTCGCAGCTTTTCATCACCCGAAACAAAGCCCTCAAAGATTATCTGTCCCTCTTTGTGAAGGCTTTTGACAAGGTCTTTTAGTTCCTGCTCATACTCCGCACTTCCTTTGCCCATTATAATCAGACGGTGTTCACTATCAGCCGATTGTGCAAAGGCTTTGATAATCCTATCGACGTTCTTAATTGGATGCAAACGACCGAGGTAACCTATTGCCGCAACTTTCTCGCGCTCCGGGGCACCCGCAGCAATGGCTTCGTCGAGAGTGTCGGAAATTCGTATGGGGTTGGCAATTACGGCAATCGGTGTCTTTATGCCCAAAGCCCGTATATGTTCTGCTTCCTGGCGGCAAGTGGCATGTATGCAGGCTGCTTTGCTCAAATCACGGTCGAAGAGCAAACGGCGCATCCACTTTTTGCGTGTGGGGGAAATGGCCAAAGCCTGCGGATATAACATTCCGTGAGGTGTGATGACGTATGGCTTCCGGTGTCTGCGGGCGTAAGAGCAGGTGGCGTGATTGGCGTCGAGCCACATCCCGTTGGTATGATAAAGGTCATATTTACTCTTATGCAAATACCGGCGGAAGTTGGATGAAAAGGCGTATGGAGTTTGGCAGTCGAACGGCACAGCCTTAACCCATTCCTCCCCTTTGCCGGCTAACACATCATTGACGCCGGGGGCGATGTCGGGTGTGAGCAGGTCTGCAGTGGTCGATGTGCGGTTCATGGCCTCAAGCAAGTCGTAAGTGCAGCTTGTGGTGCCACCGCTGTGCAACCCGAAGCCGGCTATGGTCTGCAGAATTTTCATAGGCTCTTAAGAATTTTCAGATATGCTTCAACTTGGTCATTTTGTCTCTTATCCCAGTCTATGGCAAGCACTTTTTTCCTAACGTCGGGATAACAGCGTTGCATCTCGCCGATTGCCACGGCCAAGCTCTCTTCATCGTCGTGCTTGAAGAAGAATCCGCTGCCGTATGCTCTGACCATATCCGGCCCGCAGCCCACTTTCTCGCTTACTATTACCGGCAAGCCCCAGTAAAGAGCCTCTTCCACAACCAATCCCCACGGTTCATAGTTTGAAGGAAGGATGAAGACATCGTGCTGCTGATAAATCTCACCCAATTCATCGTTATTTACGAAACCCTGAAAGGTGATGTTAGATCCGGCCATACTCTTTAGCATAGCTTCATCTGAGCCGGCTCCCACAATTGTCATCGGCAGTCCGAGTCTGTTGAACACTCTAATCAGCAAGGCAAGGTTTTTTACCGATACAAGTCGCCCTACATACAAATATCGCAGCGGATAATTCGGGTTCTTTTTAGGGGTAAAAGGCTCTTTGCGTATAATACCCACAGACCCCGTACATTCAATCAAGCCTTTGAAATCGAGCTTCGTAAAAAGCTCTTTCTGAGGAATGCCTGAGGGAAGCGCTCCTTTCATGCGATTGATGACGCAGCGCTTTACCGCACCTTTCAGCCCTTCAAGACCCACATCCTCTCCTCGGCTCTCGTTTATCACAACGTTGCGTTTCTTGGCCGAGAAGAGCGAGTAGAGGTTATATTCCGGAGCGAGCCAGCCGGCATACAGCACCATACGGGCTTTGATGCCATGCATCAGTCTGCACAGACGCAGGAATGTCTTTGCCTTATTGCGTTTGTGGCTGTCGCCTTCATGCAGAAAATGGTAGTCAAAGCTCCACTCACCATGTTCCATTTGCCGGTTTACAGCCTCAGCGCCGTAGCCGTAGAGTACAAGCATTATTCTGACTCCTCTCTTTGCAATGGCCTCACAGAGATTGAGCTTGTAAAATGAAGGGGTGTTTGTCAGATATACTATGTCGTAATCGCGCTTCATTCCCATTTCGGCTTTTTATAAGGTTGTGGCAAACAGTATGACAATCCTAAACAAAGCCAGAACACAAGGCAGAAGAAACTTCCCGAAGAAAGCATATAGCCTTCGGCAAAGTTATGGACGCCAATGAAAATGAGCATGCTTAGGGCCAACATTGCCTCGAATGAGCGGAGCCTGACAAGCTTCCAGACATTTTTGAGGTAAATCCATATTATGAAGATAAAACCTCCGATGCCGGTTGACGACAACACAAATAACCATCCGTTGCCCGGCTCTACCACTCCGCTGCCTTCTGCCCATTTAGAGGTGTCTACACCCTCGGTTGTATATTTTACTTGAGAAAATCCGATGCCGAACACAGGTTTGCTTTTGAATTCGTCCCAACGTTGTTCCCACAAATTCTCACGCGAACTGAGAAGGCTGCCGGCCTTTTCACTCGCTTTCATTTTATCTTGCAAGGTCTCTGTATAGCTTGACCATGTAGGGAAGGATACAAGGCAGACAAGGGCGATGCTTCCTATTACGATTAGGAATTTTTTCGTAGACCGCAGGAAAAGTCCCAACCACACAACAAAGGCAATCAGAAAGCTCAGCAGAGCACTGCGCGAGCCTGAAAGGATGCCTGCAAAGAGGCAAATTGCCACTCCAATCCATAAAAGTATCTTATACACCAAGCCTGCATGTTTTACCCTCTTCATGTAATATTGAACAAGGAAAAGGGTGCCGACAAAGGCTATCGGCGACAATAGCATAGGCTGTGGCGTTATACCCTGAAACATAAATCCTTGTAATAAGGTGAGCGGCCTTGCGATGTAATAAAGAAGGAATGATATAACAGATATTGCCACGCAACCCCACAAAAGTACTGTAAGCGCCTTTTTGCGCCATTCAAGCAGTCGATGGTTGGCAAGCATCGGTCCCACAGCTATCAGCAGCATAGTAAGGCCAAACAGTCGCGACCAGGGCGAGTAATAGCCGGAGAAGGTGTTGAGCATAATGGAACCGGCGCACCAGCACAGGAACCAGATTGCCGACCAGTTTACCCGGCTGCGAGCGCTCAATAAGGTCATTATGGCCAGGATGCCCAATGCTCCGTAATAAAACATCATAGGCGGCTGCGGTAGGAAAAAGACGCAGCGCCAAAGCGGGATTATGGCACTTATTATTACTGCTATTACCAAGGATGTGCGACTGCCGCTTAATGGCAGACGCTTTTTCTTTGGACTGAGTGTATCGGGTGTATTATAGAGAGAATTCATTGCAATTTCTGGATAAAAGCTTTCATCAGAACGTCTATGTCAACCGGATGACACAGCCTCTGTTGTTGTCTGTTCTGAATATAGTATTCAATTTTGGCGGCCAAATCCTTGTAATCGCCGGGCTTGGCTAACCACAGATGAGCATCTTCCGGATAAATGTAGTCGGCGATGCCTTGTCCTTGGCAAGCTATGAAGGGAGTGCCGCAGCTCCAAGCTTCGGTGTAAACGCAACCCAAGCCCTCGAACGCGGACGGCAACACAAACAAGTCGAGGCTGCGGTAGAAGTCGGCAAGTTTGTCGTGCGGCATTTCCGCAACGAAGGTCACCATGTTTTGCATGCCGTTGTCCTCGACAAACGTTTTACAACCTTGCAGCTCACCGCCGCTGCCCACCAGCTCGGCTTGAAAATCAATTCCCTTGTCTCGCAGAAGTTTCAGTGCTTTGAGCAGAGAGCTGTAATCTTTCAGGTCCTGAAAGTTGGCAATGCAGCCGATTCTGAAGCCGTCGTGCCCGGTGCGTCCTGAGGCATTAAAAACGGCGGTGTTTACGCCATTATAAAGCACTTCCGACGCCTTTATGGCGGGAGTGCGGAATCGTTTGAGCTTGCGCAACTTGGAGTTATATGGCTCAAAGTGTATCTGCGGATTCAGCTCGGGGAAATGGCGCAGATTCCGCTCAACAGCCTTGCTTATGCATACGTGCAAATCAATTTTTTCTGCCACTTTGCGTGCCGCTGACGCGCGATAGTAAAGGTTTGGCAGCCATGACGCTAATTTACCGTTGCGTATGGTGTAAGGGTCCAGGTCGTGGTGCTGAAGCAGCGTCTTTATCTTCGGGTTCTTCCTTTTCAACGCAAGCGCCAAAGCCCCGAACACGGAAGTGTGGGCATGGCAAACGCTCACATCGCTCGCCTGTATGCCGGCTTTCTCCAGTGCCTTTACAAAAAGTCGGCCATTCAGACCGTTGCTGAGCCCGTTGAAGAAATATGACGGCATCTGAAGCATTGGAAAACGATGCACCGTTATCCCATCCACTTCATACTCGGGTTGCGGCCTGTCCGGCTGATAAGGCACAAACACTTCCACTCGATAGTCGGAATTGCGTTTGAGGGCTTTCACCGCGTCAAGCACAAAGCATCCCCGATATGAATCAGGGGTAGGGAAGAAGGGCGTCACCACAATATATGTCTTCATATTATCGCCCGCCATAGCTTATCGCGTTTGTTGGTGTACGGGAAAGCACAGGCCATCGTGAGCCAGAAAATGTACGTCATCACCGAACCCGACGACAGCACATACCCTTCAGCCATCATGTGTATGGCGAAGAAGCACAGCAGTCCGGCCAGGAGTCCTTTGCCGCGCAATGTGCCGAGAAAGACAAACGCAAGCAGCAGGGTGAAGATGATAAAGCCGGGTATGCCGGTGGCCGACAACACATACATCCACGAACTGCCCGGCTCTATTATACCGTCTTGCGGATCAATGCTGTAATTGAACTTTGAGGTTGTGGCTTTGTAAGAATGTGTCGATGACTCATCCACACAGCCGAAGCCGGTGCCAAACACGCGGAACTTCTGTATCTCTTGGCTCCGGTCGCTCCATAAGTCCCTGCGCGAGGCCAGATAATCGTCATTGTTGGCCTCCACGTTACTCAGCTTCACCTCCATATTGGGTGTCATGGGCACCACAACCGACAGGCAGCTGAATCCAGCCACGGCTAAAGTAGCCACGCATCCAACCCAAGGCACCCTTCTGCTGCGAATCCATCTCATGGCGCACATCACCAAAAGGGCGGCAACGAAGCTGACGATGGCTGAGCGCGAGGATGTGAGTATCAGCGAGTTGAAGCTTATTATAAACGCGGCCAAGATAAACAGGCCCTTTGTCAGAGCGCGTCTGTTGCTCAATACGCTCTTGTCGTTGTTCCTTTTCCAGCGCAGACTCAGTAACAGCCAAGCTGTATATATCGACCCTATAGCGCTCAGCGCTCCAAACAGCATCGAGATGCTCATGCTGTAATCAAACACCCACGAATAAGGCGACAGCCACGAGCAATAATGCACTATCATGAATACATACAGCCCGTTGTAATATAGCGCACATAGCACGCATATCCAACCTATATATCCCAATGCGCGGCGTTTCATCCTACTGATGAAGCGCGTCTGCACAACCGGTCCCACGGCAAACAGCAGCAGAATAAACGCTCCTAACCGCTGCCAGGCCATGAACTGCCTCCAGTGCAGACTGAAGCAGATGCTTATGGCGCAGATGGCTAAAAAGCATATTGTGAGCCGACTTGTGCGCAATCCGGCCGGATATTTCACCAACTCTATAATCGTGGCCACGCATATAATGCCTAACACGATGTAGAACACCCACATCGCTGCCGACGACCGCATGAAAAAACGCACAAAAGGCAGCAACGCTGTTACTGCTGCCATTACCCGCATCAGGGTCATCGCGTGCGTTTGCTTTTCAGTCGTCATGCCTCTCTGTCTTTAGCCATTGGGCAAACTCCGCCAGACCGCTATTCAAATCGGTTGTCGCTTCATAGCCATAATCGCGCTGAAGCAGCGTGGTGTCGGCATACGTCACAGGCACATCGCCCGGCTGCATCTCTAAAAACTCTTTCTTCGCTTCCTTGCCGATATGCTGTTCAAGAATCCTGATGAACTCCATCAGGTCCACAGGCGAGCCATGGCCTATGTTGTAGACGTGCGCTCCGTCCGACTTATATCCGCCGGCAAGCACCTTCTCTATGCCCACCACAATGTCATGCACGCAAGTAAAGTCGCGCTTCATGTCGCCATGGTTGAACACCTTTATCTTCTCGCCGCGCAGAATGGCGTTGCCGAAGAGTATCGGAGCCATGTCCGGCCGTCCCCACGGACCATAAACCGTGAAGAAGCGCAATCCAGTTGAGGGTATGCCATACAGATGATTATACACCTGAGCCATCAGCTCGTCGGTGCGTTTCGTTACAGCATACAGACTCTCCGGGTTGTTCACCGCATCCGTCTCTGCAAACGGTACTTTGCTGTTGGTGCCGTACACTGACGATGACGAGGCGTAAACCAAATGCTCAACCTTGTGATGCCGCAGAGTCTCTAACAGCGTCAGGAATCCCTCGATATTGTTCGTCAGATAATCGTAAGGATGAGTCAGCGACCTTCGCACACCCGGCTGAGCCGCCAGATGCACAACATGCGTAAACTCCTCTGTCGCAAACAGCTCGTCGAGCCTTTTGCCGTCGCAGATGTCGAGGGTATAAAACTTCAGCGAGGGATAGAGCCCCGAAAGGCCCATCCCCGCTGAATTTATCTCTGCAGCGTTGAAGCCTGCTTTCTCCAGACGCTGCATTTTGTAAGTTGCAGAGTAATACGGGTTGAAGTTGTCAACGCCAACGGCATCAACTCCTTGCTTGCCCAGACTCTCAAGCAGAAAACTGCCAATGAAGCCTGCTGCGCCCGTAATTAGAATCTTCACCTTAAGGCAGTTCCGTTAACTCTTCTTTCTTTTCTTTTTCTTCTTATCATTGTCGTCGCCGTAAGCATAACCGTAGCCATAGCCATAACCATAGCCGTAGCCATAACCGTAGCCATAGCCGTAATTATGTCCCACACTTGTGCCGTTAAGCAGCAGACACATATTGTTGTAGCGGCGTTCGGCATACAGATTGCGAATCGACTTGAGCATACGGCGGTCGAACAGGCCGGCGCGGATGACGAAGATGGTGGTGTCCACATACTCGTTCAGGATTCTCGAGTCAGCCACAACCTCTATAGGCGGACAATCGAAGAAGATGAAGTCGTATTCCTGCTCCATTGTGCTTAGCAGGGTCTTCAGACGCTCTGAGTAGAGCAGCTCCGACGGGTTGGGAGGCAGATTGCCCACACCGATGAGGTCGAGACCCTCAACGTCATTCACATTATGCTGCACAATGTCGCTCATCTGGTCTGCGCCACACAGATAGTTGGCAATGCCCTCGCGCGGTGAGCCGAATGCGTTCGACAGCGCAGCGCGGCGCAAGTCGAAGTCTATCATCAGCACACGTTTGTGCTTCAGAGCCAGAGCCACGGCGAGGTTCATGGTGATGAAGGTCTTGCCCGAACCCGGATTGGCCGACGTTACCATGATTACCTGAGCACCCTTCTTGTCTGACGTCAGGAAGAAATCCAGGTTGGTGCGAACCACGCGGAAAGCCTCGTTGATAACGTTGGTGCTGTCGGCACGGACCACAACCTGACGCTCCGACGAACTGTCTTTGCCAAGTTTCTTTCTGCCCTTCTGCGGTATCTCGCCAATGAAAGGAATACCGATGTTCTCCACATCCTCACGCGAGCGCACATTGTTGTCGAGGTTGGCTTTTACTACGTAAACACCCGACGGGATGATAAGACCTATCAGCAACGCAATCAGATACGTATTTGTCGACACGGGGCTGATGGGAGCGCCCGGGCCGGCCGGTTGCCTTACCACCTGTGTGTTGTACGATTTAAAAGCCTGAGCCAGCTCATTCTCTTCGCGCTTTTGCAGCAGGAACAGATAGAGGCTCTCTTTCACCTTCTGCTGACGCTCTACGCTGAGCAGATAGTTGGCCTGACGGGGAGCAGTGGCCAGACGGCTGTTGGTGACGCTCTCCTGACTGCGGACACCGCTCAGACGCGTATTGAGGCTGGTGGCGTAGGTGGCGGCAGTGTGCTGAATATTGCGCTTCATGGTGCGCAGGGCCTCATCCTTCTCCACAACCTGCGGGTTGTTGGCGCCTGTGGTCTTGAGCAGACGGTTGCGCTCTATCACCTGCTGGTTGTAGACCTGAATCTGACTTTCCAGACCCGTGTTGGCAATGCCCATGTTCGACGGCAGAGTCTCGTCGATGCCTTCGCGGCTGAGTTCGCCTCGCACATAATTGAGAATCTGAATCTGGTTCGACAGGTCATACTGCTGATTTTGCAGCTCGCTTGAGCGGGCCATGTTTATCTGAGCCTGAGCCTCCAGGTCGGGGCTCATGGTGCGTGCCTTGTAGCTGGATATGTCGGAGTCCACATTGCCAAGCTCCTGTTCTATCACGCTCAGACGTTCGCTGATGAAGTCAGACGTTGCGTCGGCAATAGCCTTCTTGTCGTTTATCCACTGGTCGTTGTAAGCCTGCACCACGCCGTTGAGTACATCCTCGCAGCGATAAGGCGACGTTGACGTGTAGCTCAGGGCTATCAGAGTGCCCTCTTTGGCTTCGTACGTGGCCTTCAGACCGCCGACGATGCTTTCTGCCACCGGACGCACCGGAACGTGAGAGTAATGAATCGTCTTGTCAACATAATCCGATACCCATTCCGGTCTGTCAATGGCAATTGCGCCTACCGGAGTCTTCACAGTGGCACCCAGCTTGCACGACAGCGGTTTGTCGGGCAGCTCCGTGCCACCCTTGTTGAAATCCTTGAGGATGACGGTGCCGTCGGACTTCACAATGTACTTGAAACTGTAAGAAGCGTCAGCGTTGGCGGCATCGGGGCTGGAGATAATGCCCGGTTCCTGATGATAGATGTCTACATCCTTGAAGCCGTCGTTGTAGCTGTAAAAATTATTGAGGTTGTAGGCTTTCACCACATTCTCCATCAGGTCGGGAGAGGTGAAAATGGCAATCTCATTCTCCAGATTGGCGTATTTGGGCATCACACCCACTTCCGACAGGTCCACCGAAGAGGCGCTGTTGCCGAAAGTCGGGTCTTTTATGAGTATGGTTTCTGATTTTGTGTAGAGGCGCGGCGAGCGGGCCAGCATCAGCCATGCAATGCCCACGCATACTGCCACTGAAATCACGTACCAATACCAGCGGTGCCTGACAAAGCTGAGAAAGCCCTGTACGCTTACCAGCGATGCCGGGGCTGCCTGCTCGTAATAGGGGCTTATATTAGCAGCCTCATTTTCTTTAATCTGATTGGCCATCCGATTTTTCTTTTACGTTGGTGGTAAACGGGTTTGAAATCCTTTTTATTTGAAAATCAAAACGCCGATTGTGGTCAGGAACGAAGCTATGGAAATCCACAGTCCGGGTTGTTTCCACTGATTCTCGTTTACAGAGCTTTGACCTGCTCTGGCCTGATTCGGCTCTACATATACCACATCGTTCTGCTGCAGATAGTAAGCCGGCGAGTCATAGAGGTTCGAGCTGCGCAAATCCACAGAGTAAGTCATGCGCTGGCCATCCTGTTCGCGAATCACCTTGACGTTCTCGCGCCGTCCGAAGATGGTCATGTCGCCGGCTGTGGCAAGTGCCTCAAGCAGTGTTACTCTGTTGTTGTCAATCACATAGCGGCCCGGGTTGTTGACCTCGCCTAATACCGAGTAGTGGATATTGGTGAAATCTACAACCACCACCGGATCTTTAGCCAGCTGGCGGCTTACTATTTCCTTGCGAATCTTTTCAGCTATTTGCTGTGAGGTGAGTCCGGCAATATGAATCGTGCCCAACACCGGGAAGTCGATGTTGCCGTTGCTGTCAATTTCATAATCTGAAGTGCGGACATTGTTGTTTTCCAGGCCGCCTTCGCCTAAGTTGTTCACTGACCGCTGCGGTACGAGCAGAGAGAACATTGCGGCTGTTTTCGGGTCGGAGCAATTCACCATTATCATCAGCCTGTCGCCCGGACGTGCCACGATGTTGGATTGCTGCGTAGCTGTTTGGGTTACCCCCACAGTGGTGTCTTGCAAGTAGGCAATGTTTTTCGGGGTGCTGCAACTTGCCAGAATAATGGCCGCCAGCGCTGCCATTACTGCAAATGTGGATTTGAAAAGATTCATTATGTACGTACTGTTATTTTAACAATTTTTAAGAATTAAGAGCTTGCAAAAACTGTCCTTCTCTTTCACTTGCTTCAACGGTCGGTGTCATATACCCGGCTGGTCAGCGTTTCGTAAATAAGGATTCTAACGTATTGCTTTTCAGGCATTTACGCGTCTTTGTGCAATTTTTGCGATACATCATTCTGCACTGCTTGTGGGCGGCACAGTCCGAAATACTCAAAATTTTCACAAAGATAAAAATTAATTTGCATATACACAAAAAACACCAATGGGGCTTTGCTCTTTGCTCAGGCTGTTTTACGGCTGAAGTAAATGCTGAGGGGAATAATGCGTTGAAATCAATTGTTGCCATAAAGGCTCCGGAATCGGCGCACCTTTATGGCAACAATGTTATTCGTTTTTACGGGCTTTTGGGGTCTTAGTAAAGCTCTTTGGTGACTTTTGCGCCGCGTTTTACGATGTAGATTATGCCCTTCTGCGGTGTCTTGATTTTCACGCCCTGAAGGGTGTAATATTCCGGTGTATAATCTGCCGAAGAGTCGTAGAGGCTTTCCACAGATGTTATTTTGGCGGCCATTACGGTCATTTTGTCAAAGTCGGCTTTCACCAGATAGGTGCCGGGAGCAAGTTTCCAGCTGTATGTGCTGCTTGCGGAGGCCATGCGCGCGGTGTTTTGGCCTTCGGCCTCGAATTTCACCATCTTGGCAGGGATGCCGTCTTTCAGAACATAATCCTTTGACTCGGCGCCGTAACGGTCATATTTGTTGGTGCTGGTCCAGTCTGAACCGCGATAGGTCAGGAAGCTGAAGAAGCTGCTTATCTGGTCGCTGCTGGCAACTAATTCCACGCTTGTCGACTTGTATGTGTTGCCCTGACGGGTCAGTTTCAGAGCTGTTGCCGGGTTCCATGCGTCGTGGCTTAAATCGCCGATGATGAAAAACTGGTTAGGCGTTTCGGCGCCGCTGTATTCGCCCAAATCCTGTTGGTGATTGTAGATATGTCCGCGTTGGAAGGTGAGGTCGGCTGTCTGGCTTCCTTTGTTGTTATTGTTGAACACCAGACCTGTGGTGCCTTCCGGACATACATATTTGTATATATGGTCTGAGCTGGCAATTTTCTCCATACATTTGCCGGGCCATGAGCTGTCGTTGGAGCCCCAGTGATGCACATAGACATCTGCCCAGCTCGATGCCGAGTTGTCGAAATATATGGCATTCTCAGGGGTGTCTGAGCGGGTAAAGACAGCCGACCCGGAGTTGGTGGTTGTGCCGTCGGTGGCCTCCCATGTTACCGTAACGCTTTCTCCGTCGGCCATATCCTCGCCGAGATAAATGATGTCTGTGCCGGTGATGTTCCTTTTCTCGCCGTTGCCTACCTGATACCAGGCGCTTGTGGCGCGGTCAAGGGTTACCATCACCTCGACGGATTTATAGAAAGTGCCGCCGTTGGGGTTGAGGGTCAGACTCGGGCCTTCGGCCTTGTTGTATATCACCGCGATGCCGGAGTTGCCCACGGTGCCTGAAATCTTACTGTCGGTAACGGTAAATTCATTGCCGCTCACCTTGTCGACGTAAGTGCCTGCGGGGCAATAGCTTCCGCCATTCTCCACCGATACGTACTTGCTCTGCCCGTTGCCCACCACTATGCAGGCGCCGAAGCCTTCGCGTGTTATCGTTGCCACGCCGTTAGCCCCCACGTAATAGTCGCGCGTTCCGGCTGCGGCATTTCGGAAGTGATTGACGGCGGCAATTTCGGGTGCCTCGAGAGCATGCGTGGAGCCCTTCACGCCCATGCGGATTTCGTTGTAAGTGGTTTTTGAGGGGCGCGACAGATAAAGCGACGATTCACCTGCACGGCAGGCTATGATGGCCCAGGCGCGGTCAATCTGATCCTGAGGCACATAGGTGGTCTCGTAGTTCTCGTTGGAATAGGTGTCGTGGCTCTCGGCCCAGTACACAATCTTATTGCTGGCCACGCCTCCGGCACTCCAGCCGCCATATCCGCTCGTTACGCTGCCGTTTTTCACAGCGTTGAGCACACCCTTGCAATAACCGTTGTCGGTTACTGACATATATCCGGTGTATTCCTTCATGAGTTGCGAGGCATTATTGCCTCCGGGGCTGTCAAGAATCTCACCGTAGTTATACAGACCGGTTGCCGTAACGGTGTTCCAGAAGTTGCACCCTTCAGAAGGCAAGCCTATGTGTTTGGCGGCATCCCAGCGGATACCGTCCACGCCGGAGCCTTTCAGCTCATAGATAAAGTTCAGGGCGCGTTGCTGCACTTCGTAATCTTCAGAATTGACGTCGCCGTAACTGCCGAGTTGGTCGTGAGTTATGGAGTTGCGGTCGGAGTAATCTATGCCGCCTCCCCAGCGTACTCTGCCGTTGGCATCCCACCATGAATGATGATAACCACTGGCCGGGTTGACGTGGTTGGCTACCACATCTACAATGATTTTCACGCCGTAGCTGTGGGCTGCGGTGCATAACTCTTTGAGTTGCGCTTTTGTGCCGGTGCCGTTGGCCACGAAGCTGAGGTCGTAGGGCAGATAGGCATAATACCACTCGGCGCCGGTGGAACAGCTGCCCTGTGTGGGCGACACTTGCACCGCGGTGAAGCCGGCTTTGGCAATGTTGGGCAGCTCATCCTGAATTTGTTGATACGTCCAGTTGAAGCAGTGCAGTATGTTGCCCTCCTGTATGTTTTCCGGCAGTCCGTAGGTGTTGTCGGCACGGACCTGGAAAATCAGCAAAAAGGTGGCTAATACCGCGAGGATACGGTTAATTCGGGTCATTCTTTTTGTGAAAGTATTGGTTGAACCTAAAGTTAATTGAGTTAGCGTCTTGCTTTTACCGATGCAAAAGTAATTATAATTTTTTTATTGAACAACCATCGGCGAGGTTTTTTCGTTATATAAGAAAAAATACATTGCAATGATTAAAAAGATTCTGCTTCTGACGCTGCTTCTGGTCGGCATTTGCGTTGCCGACTCCCATGCCTGCACCCGTATCGTTTATCACGGCGACAGCTCTTTGTATATTGTCGGCCGCTCGCTCGACTGGAAAACGCCCATTCCCACAAACTTGTATGTATACCCGCGGGGAAGCCGTTTTGTCAGCTCCGGCAAACCGGGAGCCTTCAGCTGGACATCCAAATATGGCTGTGTCTATGCCGTGAGCTATGATGCCGGCATCACCGAGGGCATGAATGAGAAGGGGCTTCAGGTGGCAGGTCTGTTTTGCAAAACTGCCCGCTATTCCAACAAAGAGAATCACAACCGGCGCCCCGTATCGCTTGCCGTGTTTGTGGCCTGGCTGCTCGATAATAATCAGAGTGTGGAGGAGGTCATCAATCAGGTCAAAGCCCAGGACTTCACCCTGTCTGGCTCCGATTTCGACGGCGGCACGGAGACCAAACTGCATTTTGGTGTTACCGACCGCAACGGAGCGCAGGCTATCCTTGAATTCACCGACGGCAATTTGTGCATCTACCGTCCGGACTCCATCCATGCCATGACCAACGACCCCGAATGGCCTGCCATGCAAGCCATTGTCAATTACTGGCGGGGAGTGGGAGGCACTAATATGTTGCCGGGTACAGTCCGCAGTGCTGACCGCTGCGTCAGGGCGTCCTTCTTTGTCGATAATGTCGACAAAACCGCCGATGCCGATTTGGGCGCTTACATCACCCGCTCGGTGATGAACAATGTGTCTGTGCCTTATCTCTATACGGTGAACGGCGAGCCTAACGTTTCATCCACACAATGGCGCTCGTTGAGCAATCTGCGCGACTTGCGTTATTATTTCGACGTGGCCACAGCCAACGGTTTTTATTACATAGATTTGGCTAAGTGCGACCTGCGTCCCGGCGCTCCGGTGTTGAAACTCACCACCTATGAGTGTCTCAATGTATGCGGTGAGGCCAACAGACATCTGCGCAAAGCAAAGCCGTTTGTGCCTATCTACTGATGCCGTTGCTTGGGGTATGAAATAATTTTATTACCTTTGCGGCTAAATGTGGACCTTTTTACCCATATATAAACATCCGGTTTGGAGTGGAAACCGCATACCGTCGTTCAAAAACGGCCCGATAGAGATTCCTGACAATGCTCCTATAGGCGAAAGCTGGGAAGTGAGCGATGTGCCTGATAATGTCTCGGTGGTGGCCGACGGACCCGACAAAGGTATAAGCCTCGATATGCTCATTGCCCGATACGGCGAAAAGCTGTTGGGTAAAGGTGTTATGCGCCGTTACGGGTCGCGGTTCCCCTTGCTGATAAAAATAATAGACGCCGGCAGAGACCTGTCTATTCAGGTGCATCCCGACGATGCCATGGCGCAGACCATGGGGCATCCGTTTGGCAAAAACGAGATGTGGATGGTGCTTGAGGCCAATCAGGGAGCCCGTCTGGCATCAGGGTTTAACCGTGAAATTGACCCCGCCGAGCTGAACGGTCTGGTGGAAAGCGGCAAGATTCTTGATGTGCTCCGTTACATCCCTGTTGAGCCGGGTTCTGCCTTTCATATCCCCTCGGGTCGCGTTCATGCCATAGGTGCCGGCATACTCATTGCCGAGATTCAGCAGACCAGCGATGACACGTTCAGACTTTACGATTACAACCGACCGGGCAGCGACGGCAAACCCCGTCCGTTGCATTTGCCGCAAGCCCGAAAGGCCATCAACTACGGCGACGTTAGCGGTTTTGCGCTGGAGTATGAGAAGGTGAGTCAGGGCGTCTCTGAAATCATCGACAGCGATTGCTTTACGGTGAATATGATAGCCGCCTCGGAGTCGCTAACTCGCGATTATTCGGCTCTTGACTCTTTCGTGGCGGTAATGGCTATTGAAGGCTGTGCCGAGTTGGAGGCCCCTTCGGGCACGCTCCGTCTGGAGCAAGGTAACACGGTGTTGCTGCCGGCCACCGACCATTCGCTGCAAATAACACCGTGCGAAAAGAGCTCTTTCCGCGCACTCGAAGTCTATATACGCTGATGAAAAAATTCCTCATCGCCCTTTCTGCCATGCTCATGTTAGGGCTTGCGCAATCCTTTGCCCTCACTCCCCGGCAGCTTTTGGCTCAATGGAAACCGGGGGAAGCTATTGACCCCCAAACGGACAACGCGGTCCTAATGGAGTGCTTCACCGCCTCTCATATTCCCGATTCCGTTTTTGCGCGTATGCAGGGCAAAAGCTATAAGAAAGGTTGCCTGATACCCCGTACTCAGTTACGCTATCTCACAGTGCCTCATTACGATGGCCACGGCGCCATACGCATGGGTGAGCTGGTGTGCGACAGCTCCATAGCAAACGACCTCACCGACATATTTCGCCATGCCTTCGCCATGGAGTACCCCATTGAGCGCATGGTGCTGATTGACGACTATAACGCCGACGACCTTGAATCCATGAACCACAACAACACCTCGTGTTTCAACTATCGGGTCGTGGCCGGCTCCAAGAAGCTGTCGAACCATGCCCGCGGACTTGCCATCGACGTTAATCCCTTTTATAATCCCTACGTCAAACGCAAGCCGGGCAAAGCGCCTTATGTCTCACCACCTGAGGCAGCCGCCTACAGCGACCGAAAGGCCGATTATCCCTATAAAATCACCACTTCCGACCCTCTTTACAAACTCTTTATAGAGCATGGCTTTGAGTGGGGCGGCTCCTGGAAGTCGCTGCAAGACTATCAGCACTTTGAAAAGAATCCGACCCGTTGAGGCTCCTTTGCCATAGGCAAATTATCCCCCCCCCATATTCTTTTTTGTCTTTGGCTCTGTTGAGCTGTTTGCGCCGTAACCGGCTCAGAGTGTGCTGTGGCAATCCCTTGGATGTCCCCTATGTAGAATCCTTCGATTATTACTGGAACTATGCTATCTCCAAAAGTTTGATTTTAGGTCCGGTTAAGAGTCGTAAGACCGGTTCTTACACAGTGCTGCTTGAAGAAGGCATGCCCGCTCTGAAAGGTAGCGACCCCCTCGACGGCTATCTGTTGATTACCGCAGATAAAACTCAGTCCACATCCTTAACCTTCCCGCTCGTTGACATTCAAAACCTCACATCACCGGTGTGCATCGTCAACTTCCTGCGCGAGCCCGAAAACCGCGATGTCAAAGTGGAATTTCAGGCCGAAGGCCCCAACGGCATCCGTCTGTTGAAGTTGTTCAATCTCAAGGAGCTGCCAAATGTGGGATGGAACGTAGTCAGCGTCGACCTGTCGTCGCTGAAAACAAGCGGGGAAAACGTGAAGCTTGCCTTCACTTTCAATGACAGTAAAACAGCATTATATCTTGACCGAGTCTACATAGGCGAGCAGAACAAGGCTGACCTTGCCATAGCCGACCTTCGAGTCAACCCTGCAGTGGAGAAAGGCTCTCCCGTAAAAATCTCCGCCACTGTGTTGAACTACGCAGGCGTTCCTTCCGGGTCCTATACAGCCGAACTCTACCGCTCCAGAATCAGCGGCACGCCTCCTTTGCAGGCTTTCGACAATATCAGCTATATCCCTGCCGGTCAGGTCACAGCAAAGCTGAAAGGCTACAATGTCTATTACAATGGCAAGCTGCTCAACTCCGCCCCGCTCACCGAATGTAAGTATAAGAACGACGGCCCTGCCGGCACATATTTGGTTACCGCGCTCTACGACAATGGCGAATCCATGCCCTTCCCTGTAAAAGTCACGCTTGGAATTAACGACCTGGACGACGACGCCACCGCAACCAGTGTCAACACCGGGATAGGCTCCATCATCATCGAAGCCACTCCCGGCTCCATGGCCAATATCTATTCCATCTCGGGCAACAAGATAGCCGATGTGCCTGTGGGCACCGGTTCGGCCACCGTGAGCGTGCAACCCGGTTGCTATTTAGTACGCGTGGGTCGCACCACTGCCAAAGTGATGGTACGTTAATCAGCACCTTAAAGACCTGATTAACAAGCATTTAGAATAGTGGAGAGTGTATCGCATTTCGATTTTTGCGATACACTCTCCTTAATATTTGGGCTGAGGAGCAGGGTTATCAGATTTTTCTGATACCCATTATGTGCTTGACCTCGGCAAGCGTCTTGGCGGCAGTTTCGCGAGCTCTTTCGGCGCCGGAGCGGGCTATGCGGCTCAGGTACTCGTCGTTGTCGCGGATATCCATGATGTGCTCGCGAATAGGCAGCGTAACCTTGAGGATATCCTCGGCCAATTGCTTTTTCAGGTCGCCGTAGCGGATGCTGCAGTCGGCGTAAGCGGCTTTGTAATGAGCCAGAACATCAGGGGCTGAAACCAGCTCCATGAGCGAGAAGAGGTTGGCTATAGGCTCGCTGACAGGCTGATTAGGCTCCGTGGGTCCTGAATCGGTGGTGGCGCGCATCACCTTCTTGCGCAGCGTCTTTTCGTCGTCGGTGAGGTAGATGCAGTTGCCTTCGCTCTTGCCCATCTTGCCGCAACCGTCGAGTCCCGGCACTTTCACCGCTTTGCCGCCGAAATTGAAATTCACAGGCTCCGAGAAATAGTCTACCCCGTAGAAAGCGTTGAAACGCCGGGCGAAACGCCGTGTCAGTTCCAGATGCTGTTCCTGGTCCTTACCCACCGGCACATAGTCGGCATGGTGAATAAGGATGTCAACGGCCATCAGAGTGGGGTAGGTGAGCAGACCTGCGTTGACGCGCTTGTTGCTTGTTTCGTTGCCAATGATGTCCTTCTCAATATTGTCGTTGTCATCGGTCTCCTCAGGGCAGCCTTTCCGGGCAATGCCCAGCGCTTTGCGGGCTTTGTCTTTGAAAGATGCCGTGCGCATCAGCTCGCCGATGCCCACGTGCATATTGAGCAGCAAGTACATCTCCGAAATTTCGGGCACATCGCTCTGCACATAAAGAATATTGCGCTCCGGGTCGAGACCTGCGGCGATATATTCGGCCAGAATCTGCTTCACGTTCTCGTGCAGCATTTTCGGGTCGGGATGAGTGGTGAGAGCGTGCAGGTCGGCGATAAAGAAGCGGCAGTCATAGTCATCCTGCATTCTTACGAATTTGCTCAGGGCGCCGTAATAGTTGCCCAGATGCAGATTGCCGGTGGCGCGGATGCCGCTAAGCACACGTTTTTTAGTATCTTGATTTTCCATAGTCGCGTTTATATTATTTCATAGCCGGCTCAATCTCGGCTGCGAGAGCCGGATTCACCGTGCGCAAATCAGATATGAACACCGAGTCGAACAGGGCGGCGCCCTCTTTGTCGTCGGCAAGGATATAACGGCCTTCGGCGGCTTTCACTTCGAGCAAAGCCTCGTGCAGCCTCAGCGAATCGGGCCACTGGCGTTGGGCGAATTTGCGGGCCTGCGCGCGGGCTTCCGTGGCCGGGTCAGGCAGGGGACCCTCCATCTGTGCCGCCACATCGGCCGCCTCATCCTGTTCCGCTTTTTCCGTCTGCGAACCGCATTGCGCAAAGGCGGTAAGCACAACCGCCGCCACGAAAATCCGGCCCGCTGCTGTCAATATCCGTTTCATGTCGTCAGAATTATTATGCAAAGTTAACAAAAAATTGATAATCATATAAACCGACTTAAACTTTCCGTGCCGCAGAGCGGTGAAAACATTTGCACAATAGCGATAAAAATAGTAATTTTGCGGTCGGATAAGGCAACCGCAGAGGCCTTTCCAACGTTTTACAGTTAATAGCAAAGAAAGGTGTGCTGCCATGCACCCTTTAGAAAAGAAAACACACATATTAACCCAATAGGCCCGTGGGCGACGGCAAGGTATTGCCCGGCCCGGGAGGTCAAAATACTAAATTAAGCTATGGCACAAATAGATTTGTCGCAGTATGGCATCAAAGATGTCAAAAACATCATCTACAATCCAAGCTACGACGACTTGTACCGCGACGAGCTGAACCCGGAGCTGAAAGGCTACGAGCGTGGCATCCTTACCTCCAACGGTGCGGTCGACGTCTTTACCGGCATTTATACAGGCCGTTCGCCTAAAGACAAATATCTGGTGCGCGACGACGTTACCGAGAACACCGTGTGGTGGACTTCCGACGACTATAAGAACGACAACAAACCCATCACTCCCAAGGTATGGGACCGTCTGAAAGAGGAAGCCATTGAGGAGCTGTGCAACAAGACTCTCTATGTTGTTGACTGCTTCTGCGGCGCCAATGCCGGCACACGTCTGCGCGTTCGCTTCATCATGGAAGTGGCCTGGCAGGCTCACTTCGTTACCAATATGTTTATCCGCCCCACCAAAGAGGAGCTGAAAGACTTTACCCCCGACTTCGTGGTCTTCAACGCCAGCAAGGCTAAATGCCACGACTACAAAGAGTTAGGTCTGAACTCTGAAACTGTGGTAGCGTTCAACATCAAAGACCGTCAGCAGGTAATCATCAACACATGGTATGGCGGCGAGATGAAGAAGGGCATCTTCTCAATGATGAACTACTTCAACCCGCTTCGCGGCATCGCTTCCATGCACTGCTCGGCCAACACCGACCTGCAGGGCAAAAACACCGCCGTATTCTTCGGTCTGAGCGGCACGGGTAAGACCACTCTGAGCACCGACCCGAACCGTCTGCTCATCGGCGACGACGAACACGGATGGGACGACGACGGCGTATTCAACTACGAAGGCGGCTGCTACGCAAAGGTCATCAACCTTGACCCCGAAAGCGAGCCCGACATCTTCAACGCCATCAGCCGCGACGCTCTGCTCGAGAACGTTACCGTTGAGTTCCGCAGTCCGGAAGGCGTTTGCGACTATGCCGACAAGAGCGTTACGGAGAACACCCGCGTTTCTTACCCCATCTACCATATCAAGAACATCGTTAAACCCATCTCCAAGGGTCCGGCTGCCAAGCAGGTTATCTTCCTGAGCGCCGACGCCTTCGGTGTTCTTCCTCCCGTATCGCTGCTCGACAACGAACAGGCCAAATACTACTTCCTGAGCGGCTTCACCGCCAAACTGGCAGGTACCGAACGCGGCATCACCGAGCCGACTCCCACCTTCTCAGCATGCTTCGGACAGGCCTTCCTGAGCCTGCATCCCACCAAATATGCCGAGGAGCTGGTTAAGAAGATGCAGGTGAGCGGTGCACGCGCTTATCTGGTGAACACCGGCTGGAACGGCACAGGCAAACGTATCTCCATACGCGACACCCGCGGCATTATCGATGACATCCTCAACGGCGACATCGACAAAGCTCCCACCAAGGTGCTGCCTTACTTCAACTTCACCATTCCCACCGAGCTGCCGGGCGTAGATACCAAGATTCTCGACCCGCGCGACACCTATGCCGATGCACGCGAATGGGATGAGAAGGCCAAGAAACTGGCAGGCATGTTCATCGACAACTTCCGCAAGTTCGAGAACAACCCCGCCGGCAAAGCCCTCGTAGCAGCAGGCCCGCAACTCTGATAACCCGCTTTACAACAAGCACTTAGCTCTATAACCAAGAGGCCGCGTCCCCGACGCGGCCTCTTTCTAATTTCCCAAAACTCCCAAAACTCCCATCATTCCCATGCCTCCCATCACCCGGGCTCACTCCCTGTTGTGGTACTTCAGTGCCGCATACGGCGAGCGCGGCCCGTGGTGCGTATTCTGGCACACCTCCACACCCCTGTTTACGATGATGTGCTTATTGGCCATGCCCGAAATCACCGTCATTTCGTGGCTTACGAGGATAATAGTGCTGCTCTTTGCCAAGTCGGCCACAATGTGATAGATTTGCTGTTCAAAGTGCTTGTCGACGTACGACAGAGGCTCGTCGAGCACCACCACCTCAGGCTGCGAAATAGTGGCCCTTGCCAGCAGAGAGCGCTGCAGCTGACCGCCGCTGAGAGCATTGATAGGTTTGTGCAGAAACGGCTCCAGACCAAGCCTTTCGCTGACCTCCCCGAGACGTTGTTCAGCATCGGCAGGCTGACGCAGACCCCAGCCTGTGATGAGGCCCGAAAGCACCATCTGCCGCACCGTGATGGGGAAATGAATGTCGATACCGCTTTTCTGAGGCAGATAGCCAATGGGCAGACGCTTGGTAGGCTTGCCTTGGGCGTCGAAGTAAGTAACGCGGCCTGACGTGGGCTTGAGCAGCTTCAGCAGGATGCGCAGCAGAGTAGTCTTGCCGGCGCCATTGGGCCCGCTCACAGCCATGAAATCGCCCCGGCAAACCTGCAGGCTGACATTGCTGAAAATTTGTTCCTGGCCGTAGCGCAGTCTTATATCAGAGAGTTCTATGATGGGGTTGCAGAGATTCATTGGCGGCTTTGTTTAGAGTAGGCTGAGTTGAGCTGGCGCGACAGGTCATAAAGCGACCTTATGATGTCGGGCTGCATCAGCGAAGTCTTTATCAGAGGCAGTTGCAGGTCGGCGTTGAGGGCCTCGGCCATGCGCGGCGAGTGTTCCTGTTCAATGATGAAAGCCACGGCACCGTGAGCCTTCACCTCATCCACCACATCGGCCATTTGCCGTGGCGACGGCTCCTTATGACCCTCCTGAATGGCAGTCTGGCGGAAGCCGTATTCGCGGGCGAGAAAGCTGAGCGACGGATGCCATATCACCACCGCCTGCCCGCGCAGAGGGCTCAGGTCGTTGGTCATTTGTTGCTGAAGGCGCGTCAGCTCGCGACTCAGCGCGGTGTGGTTGCTCACATACTGATTCCTGAGAGCAGGATTGGCGCGCACAGCCACTTGCAGCAGCGTGTCGGCCATTATCTGCAGTTGTCGCGGCGTTGTCCAGACGTGCGGGTCGTCGCCCTCATGGTCGTGATGATGCTCTTCGCCCTCGTCGTGATGATGATGCGGATGAGCGCATACGAACGTGCGGCTGACCACGAGCTGCGGATATATGTTTTTGAGCTTCGGCGCCATGCTCTCTTCAAAAGGCAGCGTACCCACCATGGCATATTCGCCGCTCTCCTCCAGGCTGCGCTGAGCCTGCATCGACGGCTCATAGGATTCGGCGTCGGCACCCGGCGGAAGCATAGTGTTGATGTTGAGGCTGTTGCCGGCAATCTTCTGCAGCAGGAAGGCCTGCGGCGGAATACTCACCGTTACAGTGGGGCGTGTGCCGATGTCGGCGCCGCCGTTTCGGGTGCAGCCGCTGAAGAAGAGGGTCAACAGGGCCGCTGACAGCCACATTATGATTATGCGCGTTCTCATCACCGCAAAATTACTGCTTTTTTGCAGGGTTGGCAACTTTTGAAGAATGCTTTTTGCGAAATTTTTGCTACCTTTGCATCTTGAAAAATTAAATCAATATGGCCATAAACGAACTTGCAGCAAAATATGACCCCCATGCCGTGGAGGGCCGATGGTATGAGTACTGGATGGAGCATGATTTGTTTCATTCGGAGCCTGACGACCGTGAACCGTATGTGATAGTGATTCCGCCCCCCAATGTTACGGGCGTGCTGCACATGGGCCACATGTTGAATAACACTATTCAGGATATACTTGTTCGGCGCGCGCGCATGACGGGCAAGAATGCTCTGTGGGTGCCGGGCACCGACCATGCGGCTATCTCCACCGAGGCCAAGGTGGTGGCAAAGTTGGCTGCCGACGGCATTGACAAGTCGCAGCTCACTCGCGAAGAGTTCCTGAAGCACGCCTGGGACTGGACGCATAAGTATGGCGGCATAATTCTGCAGCAGCTCAAACGCTTGGGCGCGTCGTGCGACTGGAGCCGCACGGCTTTCACCATGGACCCGGTGCTGTCGGCAAGCGTCATAAAGGTGTTCAACAAGCTTTACGCCAAAGGGTATATATACCGCGGTGCGCGAATGGTGAACTGGGACCCGAAAGCTCTCACTGCTCTCAGCGACGAGGAGGTGATATATAAGGAGGAGAAGAGCCATCTTTTCAACCTGCGTTACTACGTTGCCGATGATGCCGAAGGCCGTTATATAGTGGTTGCAACAACGCGTCCGGAGACCATCTTAGGTGATTCGGCGGTGTGCATCAACCCCAACGACGAACGTTATCACTGGCTGCGCGGCAAACGCGTCATAGTGCCGCTGGTGGGCAGGGAAGTGCCGATTATAGAAGATGAGTATGTGGAGATGGACTTCGGCACCGGTTGCCTCAAGGTTACTCCGGCTCACGACGTCAACGACTATAACCTGGGCCTGAAGCACAATCTGCCCAGCATTGACATCTTCAACCCCGACGGCACCATTTCCGAGGCCGGAGGAATGTATGTGGGCAAAGACCGTTTCGAGGTTCGCAAACTCATCATGGACGACCTCAAGGCTCGCAACCTGGTGGAGAAGGTGGAAGACTACGTCAACAAGGTAGGCCACTCCGAGCGCACTGACGCCGTTATTGAGCCGAAGCTCTCTACGCAGTGGTTCGTGCGTATGGACGAACTGGCAAAGCCTGCTCTGAAGGGCGTGGAAGAGGATGAGATAAAGTTCGTGCCGGCCAAGTTCAAGAATCTCTATCGCCACTGGATGACCAACATCAAAGACTGGTGCATCAGCCGTCAGCTCTGGTGGGGTCATCAGATTCCGGCCTGGTATCTGCCCGACGGCCGTTATGTGGTAGCCGAGAATACGGCTGAGGCGCTGGAGAAAGCCATTGAGCTGAGCGGAAACGCTGCTCTGACGCTCGATGACCTGACCCGCGACCCGGACTGTCTCGATACCTGGTTCAGCTCCTGGCTCTGGCCGATATCTCTCTTCAACGGCATTCTGGAGCCCGAGAACAAGGAGTTCAAGTATTACTATCCTACCACAGACCTGGTAACGGCCCCCGACATCATTTTCTTCTGGGTGGCCCGCATGATTGTGGCCGGTTATGAGTTCACCGGCAATCAGCCTTTCAACAATGTCTATTTCACCGGCATTGTGCGCGACAAGTTAGGCCGCAAGATGAGCAAGAGTCTTGGCAACTCGCCCGATCCTCTGGAACTGATCGACCGCTTCGGCGCCGACGGTGTGCGCATGGGGCTGATGCTGAATGCTCCGGCCGGGCACGACATCATGTACGATGATTCGCTGTGTGAGCAGGGCCGCAATTTCTGCAACAAGATATGGAACGCTTTCCGCCTCATCGACGGCTGGACCGTTGACGACTCTCTTGCTCAGCCCGAACACTCGCGCCTGGCCGCCAAGTGGTTTGAGGCCGCGCTGCAGGCTACAATGGCCGAGGTGGATGACCTCATGGGCAAATTCCGTATCTCGGAGGCTCTCATGGCTCTCTATAAGCTCTTCTGGGACGAGTTCTCGGCATGGTATCTGGAGATTATCAAGCCAGGTTATCAGCAACCGCTCGACAAGCAGACAATGGCCGATGTGCGCCGCTTCTTCACCGTTTTGCTGCAACTGTTGCACCCCTTCATGCCCTTCATCACCGAGGAGCTGTGGCAGCATATCAGCCCGCGTCAGACGGGCGAGAGCATCATGGTAAGTCAGCAGCCCGCCATCAATATTCAGCCCGGCGACGCCGACCTGCTCAAGGCTTTCAATACCCTCAAAGAGATTGTGGCCGGTGTGCGCACAGTGCGCAAGCAGAAACAGATACCCCAGAAGAATCCGCTCGAGCTGCTTGTGCTTGGACAGCATGACCCCATGCTCGATTCCATCCTGGTGAAGATGGCCAATCTCAGCGCCATAAAGGCTGTGGATGAGAAACCGGCCATGGCGGCTGCCTGGCGTGTTGAGGCTACTGAATATGCCATACCGTTGGCCGGCAATGTGGATGTGGCTGAGGAACGGGCCAAACTCGAAGTCGACCTCAAGCGCTTCAAAGGCTTCAAAGCCGGTGTGGAGAAGAAATTATCCAACGAGCGGTTTGTGGCGAATGCTCCCGAGGCTGTAGTGGCTCTCGAAAGAAAGAAACTTGCCGACGCCACCGCCAAGATAGAAGCCATTGAGGCTTCGTTGGCTGCCCTGCAATAATTCCAACACAGAATACTTCCGACCGGTCTGCCCCCTTTCCCTCGCAGACCGGTCGGAAATTTTTGTGCCTGAGGAAAAAACTCTTAGACTGAATTTAGAATTTGGTGGTGTCACAAAAATACCGTAATTTTGTGACACTTGAGCCCCAAGGGAGGAAATGGGTCTAAGTAGCACTCATTCTTATTTTACGTTGTAGACGTGGCGGTGGATTGTTGCCGTAATCTCGGGTGCTTTTTCCTGCGGCAGGGTAGGGGAGGCCATAAGGCGCAATGGCAGACGGGCGCCGCCGGGGCGGTAAGGGGGCTGCAGATAGTCGGTGTCCCAGAGCTTCAGTCCCATGCGGCGGTAGAAGTCGATGCGGCGCTTGGCAAGGTCCGACATTTCGGGCGGCTCCACTTCAAAGACTGCCGGCTCATTGCTGCTTTCCAGGAAAGTGGTGAAAATGCGTCCACCCAGTCCTCCGCAGCGCTTCTGAGGGCTTACGGCGAAGTGCTCAATGTATCTGTAACCGTTGAACTGCCAGTATGTCAGCAGTCCCACGGGCTCGTCGTCGAGGCTGACAAGCAGTGTGTGAAACTTATCCTCATCAAGGGTATAGCGGCGTTGCTCATCGTCGTCGCGCCGTTCATCTTCAGGGAAGGCGCTGTGAAGCAGTGATTCTACAAACAGATATTCTGCCGAGTGGCAATTGATTTCTTTAAACATGGCTCGTTAGTGTTTTTGGGGCGAGAAAAACCGGCTTACATAGGCGCGGTAACAACGTTAATCTCAGACCCGTGATGCAGGGCAGGCTCGTTGCCGAACTGCTCGGGATATATTACTAACAAATTATTACGCCGAAAATATCTGTTGAGATAATTGGGCATCTGTTCCACCATGGCGCCATACGAGATACTTCCTTTGCGTGCAAGGAGCGTAATCAGCAGGTCATCCTCCGCCACACGCGACGACAGGATGATGAAATCGTCCCACGATTCCATGTCAAGGAAAGTTACGTCAAACTGCACCCCCGGGGCTTCCAGCGCTTCCTGCAGCAGAGGCCGCGTGGCTTTTGGGGTCAGCACTTCGAGGGGAGCGCCCAATTCGGCGGTGAGGTTGGCTATAAAGTCGGCCCATTCCCACAGTCCGGTTTCATATTCCGCATTGGCCGGCACAGCCACTATGATTTTGTTGACCGTGTTGATGGGTATGAAACAGCGGCTGAGCACAATCATGCAGTTGGTGGCGCGAAGAATCTTCTCTTCCATGCCGCCCAAAAAGGAGTCGAACCCCGTTGTCTGGCGGTGCAATCCTAAAACGAGGCGGTTGCAGCGCCGCTCTTTCATAGCATTGACAATGCCTGCCGACGTGTTGACATCATAGCGCAGCACAGTCTCGGTTTCCAGGCCCATGAGCGTGGCGGCGTCGGCAGCGTTGCGCAACGAGGTCTCGCCCATGGCGCGGTGCATCGGGTCGTCGCTGTTCGACACAAACAGAAGCACAGTGGGGGAGTTACAGTCGTGGCCAAGACTCAGAGCCGTTAACTTCATCAGACCCTCCGATGTTACCGGACTCGCCACTGCCACCATGGGGCGCACGTCGAGGTGCGGCTTGCCGGGGCTGCGGCTCTGTTCGCGGTCGGTGATGCGCATACGCAGTTTTATGGCGGCGCGCTGGGTGCTTACGGAGGCCACTATGCAGCAGGCCAGAATCATCACCACAGCGGCGTTGAGCACCGTCTCGTCGAGGATGTCATACTGATACCCGACCATTGTGGTGGCAATGGTGGCGGCTGCTTTGCCGGTGGTGAGGCCGAAGAGCAATCCACCCTCAGTGCGGTCCTGATGTAGTAGCTTTGCTCCCGCAGCGGCAGCTAACGCTTTGCTCAGTATTGCGGCCGCCGTTATCACCAACGCCGCAATGGCAGCCTCGCTGTCTTCAATCAGGCTCCGCACGTTTATCACCATGCCGGCGCCGATGAGGAACCACGGTATGAAGATGGCATTGCCGGCAAACTCGGTGCGTCGCATGAGCACTGACCGGGCCGGGATGAAGCGGTTGAGCACCAGGCCGGCATAGAAGGCTCCGAGGATGGAGGCCACTCCGGCTATCTGCGCCGTTACAGACATGAGTAGCACCATGCTGAGGATATACACAAAGCGCATCACCCCGTCGGTAACTTTGCGCATGAACAGGCGCGTGAGCCACAGGGCTATATAACGCCAGCCCACGGCATAGACCGTCAGTTTCACTATGAGCCACAACGCGCTGTTCCAGCTGAAGCCGCCGGTGATGCGTGCCTCAACCACCTCGGCCAATACTATGAGAGCCAACAGCACAGCCACAATGGTGCCGCAAACGGCAATGACGGCTGCCGGGGTGCGACTCAGACCGAAACGCGTTACTATGGGATAGGTGAGCAGGGTATGTGAGGCAAACATCACTCCCACGAGAAGCGCCGCCATCAGCGACGTGTTAGGCAGGAACCATCCGCACGCCACGCCGGCAATCATGGGTATGCTGAAGGTGATGACGCCGAACAGCACTCCCCGACGCCAGTTATGGCGCAGGTGATACATATCTATCTCCACCCCCGCCAGGAACATGAGATACAACATTCCCAACTCGCCGAACACTTTCAAAGCGCCGTCATATTCCAGCACATTGAAGCCGTAGGGGCCAAGCGCCATTCCGGCCGCGATAAGCCCTATGATATAGGGTATCTTCAGCCTGTTGAACAGCAACGGCACCAGAAGGGTTACCGCCATCACTGTCAGGACTATCGCTATCGGCTCGGTAAAGGGCAGATTCATAGTGGGGTTTGCAGAGTGAATGTGGTGAGGAGATTACAGTTTTCCGGACTTAAGGGGCGGCGTGCTTGCCGTCGTCTTGGCCCGTATGGGGCAGGTAAATTTTGAGGGTGCGCTGCGAAACAGACACACCCTCAATCTCTTCAGTTATTACAAATTGGGAGTGGGGTACATGTCTTCCCACATACGCGGATTATCTTTCAGCCAGCGGTCGAACCAGGCCATTACGGTGCGGTGCCAGAGGAGCCGTTTGTCGTAGCTGAACGAGCCTGATGTGTGGTCGCCGCCGTCAACGCTGATGAATTCCACCTGGCGCCCGAGAATGCTCAGAGCGTTGAAGAGCTGGATGCTCTCGCCTATAGGCACGTTGGTGTCGGCTGTGCCGTGGATAAGCAACAGCGGAGTGTGAATCTTGTCGGCGTTGAACAGCGAGCCTTGTTTGGTAAACAGCTCGGGGTCGGTCCAAGGATAAGACTCGGCGGCGGCTACCGAATTGTAGCTGTAGCCCCAGTAGCCTTCGCCCCAGTAAGAGGTTACGTTCGATATGCCGGCGTGGCTCATGGCGGCGGCGAAGATGTCGGTCTGAGTCAGCAGATACTGAGTCATGAAGCCGCCGTAAGAGGCGCCGAAGCAGCCAATCTTTTTGGGGTTGACGTAAGGATGCTCCTTGCAGAACAGCTTCACGCCTTCAATAATGTCGTCGGCGGTCTGTTTGCCCCATGCGTTGACGTGGCGAGCCGAGAATTCCTGACCATAGCCATACGTCCCCGAAGGATTGAGCACATACACCACATAGCCGCGCGAAGCATAGAGCTGAGGCACATAAGGATGCGTCAGAGCGTGCTGCGAAGGCGATGTGCCGCCATAGTAATAAACCAGCAGCGGGTATTTCTTATTCTGGTCAAAGTCGGGCGGCAGAGTAACGGTGCCTTCAATCAGAGTGCCGTCTTTGGCGGTGAAAGTCCACATCGACGTCTGACCCAGTTCCACCTTATTGAGCGTGGCAGCGAAGGGGTCAGCTACCATGCGCGTCTTGGCCGAGCGCTGGTTGAGGATGAAGGCGCGGCCGGCATAGTTGTCGCCCTGACCCGTGTAACTCATATAAGTGCTTTCGCGGTCACCAAGCGAGAAGTTGCCCACATTCTGAACCTCAACAGGCACCGACGTTATCTTGCCGTCGCGCGGATTGAGCTTGTAGATGGAGCGGCAGAAGCCCTCGTTCACGAGCATATAAATCATGCCGTCGTGGTGGTTCCAGTTGGCATTGGCAACGCTCGGATTGAAGTTCTTGAGCGGAGCGGTTGCCGTTTTAGTGGCCGGGTTATAGAGGAAGAGTTGAGTGTCGAAGTCGTTGGGAATGGGATGATTGCCGGCATTTACGCCAAGGTCGCCGAAGGTGCGCGGCGAGCCGAGAATCATCATCGTTTTGCCGTCGGGCGAATAGGCTGCTCCGTTCAGGAAGCCATTCTCCTTGATAAGAGTGTCAGCCTGCATATTGTCGAGGTTCAGCTCTACAAGATTGAAGGAGTAGAACGGATACTTGTTGGGCGTTTCGCGGCTGGCGATGAAGAGGATACGGCGACCGTCGGAGCTTATGTCTTGCAGCGTTGTTGTCTTGGTGCCGTAGGTGAGAGTCTGCTCCATGCCGTTCTTCAGGTCATACATGCCCAGCGAATAACGTGTGCGGTTGCCTTTTATGCGGTCATCGGGAGAGGCGTAACGGCGCAACGGAGCTGTAATCTTCTCCTCTTTCTGCTCTGAGTGGAAAATCAGATAATCCTCGTTGGGACTCCATACGAAGCTGCGTTCTGGCAGTCCTTCTGCCAACAGTGTTTCCTTGCCTGAGGGCACCTCTACTTTATACAGGTTGTAACCGTCGTCGGTGGCTGTGGTATAATAATAAGCGCAGCCTTTGGGCATCCATCCGCTAATGTTGCCGGGACGAAGCACCACACTGCCCGTCTGGTTGCCTAAAATCTCATAACGCCATTGGGTCTTTTGGTTGGCCAGACGCTTGAAATAGCGCAGCAGGGTATATTTGCCGTCGGGCGATATTGCCGTGCTGACCACTTTCTCACCCTGGTCGGTGTGAGAAAGCATATAGCGCTGTTTCAGCATCGGCGCGATGTGCAGATTCACGCCCTCCGATTTTTTGTCGGGCACCACCTGCATACGCATCACCGGAGCGGCGGCGGTGTCTGAGGCAAGTATCTTTACGGTGATTACATTGTTGATTTCCGATTCAATTTTCAGGTCGGTGGTCTTCAGCGATTTCTCATTGTTCAGAGAATCCTGCCACGTAGTCTTCGTGCCCTGCTCCTTGCCGTTGACGAGGATTGCGAAGGGCGTGTTGCACCATACCTTCAGTTTGCCGGTGAAGAAATCGGCCGGGCGTACGGTGGTCTGTGTAATGTATATTTCCTGGCCTTTGGCCGGTTTGGCGAAGGTGAAAGTGGAGTCGGCGCCCATCAGCGCTTCTGTTGAGGTGCCGCGGGTGAAGTCGGCGTCATTGCGTTGCAACAAAAGAGCGCCGGTGTCGAATTTCTTACCTTTTGTGTTGACAGTGTCGTTGCTTACGGGCTGATAGACACGCACCGCCGGACGTACTGCCAGTTTGGTTACCGTGTAGGTGGCCGCTGCCGCTCCAAGCGTGGTGAGCGCTATGATGCCCAGGGCTGTTAGTTGAGTTTTCTTTTTCATGATATGGATTCTTAAGGTAAGGAGAACCCGACAATGGCATATTGTCGGGTCCTCCCGGCTTTTTGTCAGTTAGGTATCTCGTAAGCCGGTATGTCCACCAGTTTCATCTCATATATCAGAGTGGAATACGGCTTTTTGATATTGCTTGTGGTCGAAGTGTCGTAGCCCACAAAATAGGGGATGATGACTGTGCAACTATCGCCTATGTGCATGCTGGTCAGCGCTATGGCAAACCCCTGTATGGTGTTCATGGGCTTGCATTTGTAAAGGCTGTCGCCGTATGTGGTCATGTTATACGACGAGTCCACGGCCTGCTCCAGCGTGGAGACTTTATATTTGACCAGACACGTGCTGTTGTACAGCGGCATCAGGTTTTTCTCGGTAGCCTGACGGTTGTTGTGCCAGCGCATGAGAACGAAGTCGCCGGGAGCCCAGGTGGGATGGACGGTGGTATAGACCAGCTCGCCGTTCTCTTTCAGCTCCATCATCTGTTGCACATACTCTATATTCTGTTTCCTCCATTCCTTGTAACGCTCGTTATCGTCGTCGCCCATACACGAAGTCAGTGTCAGCGATGCCGTAAGGGCCGTGAATAAAAGGATTTTGCTGAGGGTATTGCTCATAATTGCGCAGTGTTTAGGGAAATGCTGCAGGTGCATTAAAATTGTACTTCAGGAGCTTTTTCAGCACCCTCCTCGGCCTTGAACTGAGGCTTCGCGTCGAATCCGAACCAACCGGCGTAGATGTTGGTGGGGAATTTCTTGATGGAGGTGTTGTAGTCCTGCACAGCCTGCGTGTAACGGCCGCGGGCCACTGCAATCCGGTTCTCGGTGCCTTCCAGCTGAGCCTGCAGAGCCATGAAATTCTCGTTGGCCTTCAGGTCGGGATAAGCCTCCGACACGGCCAGGAGGCTTTTCAGAGCCTGGCTCAGCTCGCCCTGTGCCTGCTGATATTTGGCCAGAGTCTCCTCGTTGAGGTTGTCGGCGCTGATGGTTATGCTCGTGGCGGCGGCGCGGGCCTGTGTTACCTTTTCCAGCGTCTGGCTCTCGTGCGCGGCATACCCTTTCACGGTGTTCACCAGGTTGGGGATGAGGCTGGCGCGGCGCTGATACTGGTTCTCTACCTCTGCCCAGCTCTGGTCCACAGCCTGTTGTTTCTCAACAAGCGAGTTGTAGTTGCAGCTCTGCAGATTCAGAGCAGCCACCAAAAGCACTATGGCGAGGGTGATTTTATGCAATATACTCTTCATTATTCGGCAATTTTTTGCAGCAACGAGGCCATGCTCACCTCTTTGCTTACGGTGGGTAGAATTTCTGCTATGGGCACACGGTGCTGCTCCATGGTGTCGCGGTGGCGCAGCGTTACGGTGTTGTCTTCCAGCGTCTGATGGTCAACCGTTACGCAATAGGGAGTACCTATGGCATCCTGGCGGCGATAACGTTTGCCAATGGAGTCCTTCTCGTCGATTTGAGTGTTGAAGTGCAGACGAAGGCCGTCGAGAATCTCGCGTGCCTTTTCGGGGAGTCCGTCTTTGCGCACAAGCGGCATCACAGCCACCTTCACCGGGGCCAGAGCAGCCGGCAGGTGAAGCACTACGCGCCGTTCGCCGCCCTCAAGCTGCTGGTCTTCGTAGCTTGAGCACAACACGCTCAGGAACATACGGTCAACGCCTATCGACGTCTCGATGACGTAGGGAACGTAGCTCTCGCCAAGCTCCGGGTCGAAGTATTTTATGTTCTTGCCCGAATATTTCTCATGCTGGCTGAGGTCGAAATTGGTGCGCGAGTGGATGCCCTCCACCTCCTTGAAGCCGAACGGCATCTGGAACTCAATGTCGGTGGCAGCGTTGGCGTAGTGAGCCAGTTTCTCGTGGTCGTGATAACGGTATTTCTCGTCGCCCAAGCCCAGAGCCTTGTGCCATGCCAGACGAGCCTTGCGCCAGTAGTCGAACCATTGCATCTCGTCGCCGGGCTTCACAAAGAACTGCATTTCCATCTGCTCGAACTCGCGCATACGGAAGATGAACTGACGAGCCACTATCTCGTTGCGGAAGGCCTTGCCTATCTGGGCAATGCCGAAGGGCAGCTTCATGCGACCCGTTTTCTGCACGTTGAGGTAGTTTACAAAAATGCCCTGAGCCGTTTCCGGGCGCAGATAAACCGACATGGCGCCATCGGCTGTAGAGCCCATTTCCGTGCGGAACATCAGGTTGAACTGGCGCACATCCGTCCAGTTGCGGCTGCCCGATACGGGGTCGGCTATTTCGCAGTCAATAATCAGCTGACGCAGGCCGGCCAGATCGTTGCGCTCCATGCAGTCGGCAAAACGGGCGTGAATCTCGTCGCGTTTGGCGGTGCGTTCCAGCACTCGCGGATTGGTGGCGCGGAATTGTTCCTCGTCGAACTGCTCGCCGAAGCGCTTGCGGCCCTTGGCCACCTCCTTGTCGATTTTCTCATCTATGCCGGCCAGATAATCCTCTATCAGCACATCGGCGCGATAACGTTTCTTGCTGTCGCGATTGTCGATGAGAGGGTCATTGAAGGCGTCAACATGGCCTGATGCCTTCCAGATGGTGGGATGCATGAAGATGGCCGAATCAATACCTACTATGTTGGTGTGCAGACGCGTCATGGCCTGCCACCAGTAGTTTTTGATGTTGTTTTTCATTTCTACGCCATTCTGGCCGTAGTCATACACGGCGGCCAGACCGTCGTATATCTCCGACGACGGAAATACGAAGCCATATTCTTTGGCGTGGGCAACTATAGTTTTGAAAATGTCTTCCTTGGGGGAGGCCATATTGTTTTTGTGCTGGGGTTGATGTTTGTGTCTTTACACCCGGGACCGGAGCCTGCGGGTGTGAAAACGGTTAATTATTTGCTGCCGTTGGCCAGATCCTCGTCAATGAGGATACGGCCGCAATATTCGCATACAATTATCTTCTTGTGCATCTTTATGTCGAGCTGACGCTGCGGCGGGATGCGGTTGAAACAGCCGCCGCAGGCGCTGCGCTGCACCGAGACGATGCCCAGACCGTTGCGGGCATTCTTGCGTATGCGCTTGAAGGCTTTCAGAGTGCGGTCGTCGATGAGAGGCTCAATCGTCTTGGCCTTTGCCTGCAGACTCTCCACTTCCTGACGAGTCTCGCTTACTATCTCATCAAGCTCTTTGCGTTTCTCCACCAGGATATGCTCCGAGTCGCTGAGCTGTTCGCGAGTCTTGGCAATGTCTTCGGCCTTCAGCTCCTGAGCGGCTTCGCTTTCGCGTATCTTCTTGTGGTCAAGCTCTATCTCCAGACCCTCAAACTCTATCTCCTTCTCAAGGAAATCGAACTCGCGGTTATTGCGCACATTCTTCTGCTGTTCGCGATATTTGTTGATTTTCGCCGTGCGGTCTTCTATCTCGCCCTGCAGCTTCTGAGCCTGACGTTTCAGCTCCGTCACCTCATCTTTATATTTCTGTATGCGGGTCTGATACATTGCAATTTCGTCTTCCAGGTCCTTCACCTCGTTGGGAAGTTCGCCGCGAAGCACTTTTATGCGGTCCATCTCCGAAAGGATGGTCTGGAGCAGATAGAGATCCTTAAGACGATCTTCAACCGTACGCTCTTTCTTTTCTATTTTCTTGTCGTCTGCCATTTTTATAGTTTTAGGAGAGTGTTTTTACAGGGTTAGTCTCACAGTCGGCCGTCATCACGGCCAGGTCGGGGAAGGCCTCTTCGAGTATGCTGCGCAGGAGTTTGCGGGCGCCCAATTCACTTTCAAAATGCCCAATGTCGGCCAGCAGAATCTCGCTGCCGTAGGAGTCGAAATCGTGGTATCCCAAATCACCAGTCACATACGCGTCAGCGCCGCGGGCAATGGCGTCGGTGATGAAACTTGAGCCGCTGCCGCCGCACACTGCCACACGCCGAATTACAATCTTGGGCGTGGTGGCCGAATAGCGCAGCGCCTTCACGCCGAACACCTTCTGCAGCTGGCGCAGAAACTCCAGTACCGGCACCGGCGCCGGCATCTCGCCTATGGTGCCCAATCCGGTGGACGCACCCGGCGCGGTGGGCACCAGCGGCTCCACATCCGTCATCCCCAATGCCTGCGCTATGTCGGCGCTCACACCCTCGGCTGTGGAGTCGAGATTAGTGTGTGCCGCATAGAGGGATATGTTGTGGCGGATGGCCTGCACAGCAATGCGCTCCGTGGCCGTGGCGTCGCTGATGCGCTTGAGGCCCCGAAACAACAGCGGGTGATGACTCACTATGAGGTTGCAGCCGCGCTCTATGGCTTCATTCACTATGGCCACGGTGGGTGTCAGACACACTAACACCGAATCCACACTGTTGCCTTCGCGGCCTATCTGCAGACCGCTGTTGTCGTAGCTTTCCTGCAGACACAGCGGCGCGGCGGCCTCAATGGCGGTTGCTATTTCTTTTACTGTTGGCAATTTCCCGGTTTGTTATGCTTATGGTTGGTGTTATGCTTCCTTTTCCGGTTCCACCACCTTGAGGTGCAGCTCGTCGAGCTGAGCCTGGTCAATGGTAGAGGGCGACTCGTTCATGGTGTCGCGGCCCGAATTGTTTTTGGGGAAGGCAATGGTGTCGCGTATGGAGTCGAGTCCTGCCAGGATGCTCACAAAGCGGTCGAAGCCCAGTGCCAGACCACCGTGAGGCGGTGCGCCATACTGGAAGGCATCCATCAGGAAGCCGAACTGTTCGTGAGCCCTTTCGGGGGTAAAGCCAAGCAGCTCGAACATAGTGTCCTGCAGCTTGCTGTCGTGGATACGTATTGAGCCGCCTCCAAGCTCCGTGCCGTTCACCACAATGTCGTAGGCAGTGGCGCGTACGGCACCCGTGTCGCTGTGCAGCAGAGGTATGTCATCGGGGTTGGGCGAGGTGAAGGGATGGTGCATGGCGTAATAACGCTGCGTTTCGTCATCCCATTCAAACAGCGGGAAATCTATCACCCACAGCGGAGCGAACTTGTCTTTCGGCCGCAGACCCAGACGGTTGCCCATTTCCAGACGCAGGTCGCAGAGCTGTTTGCGCGTCTTCATGGCGTCGCCGCTGAGAATCAGCATCAGGTCGCCTTCTTTGGCACCCATGCGGTCGGCCCATTCGCACAGCTGCTCCTCTGTGAAGAACTTGCCCACGCTGCTCTTTATGGCGCCTCCGTTTTCCACTTTTACCCAGACAAGGCCTTTGGCTCCTGTCTGCGGCCGTTTCACAAACTCCGTGAGCTGGTCAAGCTGCTTGCGCGTGTAAGATGCGCAGCCGGGGGCGCAGATGCCCACCGTAAGCTCGGCCTCGTCCATCACCTTGAAGCCTTTGCCCTTCACCAGGTCGGTAAGCTCCACAAACGTCATGCCGAACCGCAGGTCGGGTTTGTCGCTGCCATAGAGCTTCATGGCATCTTGCCAGGTCATGCGCAGGAAAGGCTCGGTGAAGTCTATGTTCTTGACATATTTGAAGATATGCTTCACCAGACCCTCGAACATCTCAATCACATCGTCCTGCTCCACAAAGCTCATCTCGCAGTCAATCTGCGTGAACTCCGGCTGACGGTCGGAGCGCAGGTCTTCGTCGCGGAAGCACTTGGCAATCTGGAAATAACGGTCATAGCCGCTCACCATCAGCAGCTGCTTGAAGAGCTGCGGGCTCTGCGGCAGCGCGTAAAACTCGCCGGGGTTCATGCGCGACGGCACCACGAAGTCGCGGGCACCCTCGGGCGTGGATTTCACCAGAATCGGCGTCTCAATCTCCAGGAAGCCGTTTTGGTCAAGGTAACGGCGAATCTCGAATGCCATGCGGTGACGCAGCTCCAGGTTGCGGTGCAGATTGGCGCGCCGCAGATCCAGATAACGGTAACGCATACGCAGGTCGTCGCCGCCGTCGGTGTCCTCCTCAATGGTGAAGGGAGGCAGCTTGCTGGGGCTCAGCACCTTGAAGTCGGTGGCTATCAGCTCTATCTCGCCCGTAGCAAGATGCGGGTTCTTGGAATACCGTTCGCTTACTTCGCCCTCTATCTGCACCACATATTCGCGTCCGAGCTTGTTGGCGCGTTCGCAGAGAGCAGCGTCGGTTTCGTTGTTAAATACTATCTGGGTTATACCGTAACGGTCTCGCAGATCTATGAAGGTCATACCGCCCATATTGCGGATTCGTTGCACCCATCCTGCCAGTGTTACTTTTTGGCCGGCATCCTTAAGACGGAGTTCGCCGCAGGTATTGCTTCTGTACATTTGTCAGGTAATTTTTGGAATTGCAAAGTTACAAATTTTTTTGCACGTGTACAACTCTTAAGTGGCTGCAATCCAACGGCGTTGACTCTGACTCACACCTACTACACCTGAGGGGCTTTGATTTTCTTTATAATTGTTAAATTTAACATTCCAAAAGTTAAAATTATACAACGTTGGGGTCGCACTTTTTTAGCTTAAGCGCTGATAATCAGCAATTACGGTATTTTTGGCCGGTATAACGGAGAAAATGAACCTTATGCGCCGCAGGGGTGTTTTGTCGTAGAATAAGCAGAAAAAATACACCAAGAGAAAATGAAAAAGACACTCCGTTTATTCCCCGCGATGCTTCTGTGCATCCTGTTCGGCATCTCTTTCGTGGCTTGTGGCGACGATGACGATGATGAGGAAATTACCAATGTTGACCGTTTGCCCTCAAACGCTCAGGTATTCCTGAAGACTTACTTCGTTGATTACGAGGTAGTTAAGGTGATTAAAGACGTTACCACGCCTGTGGAATATGAGGTATGGTTCCGTGGCGGCGGCAAAATCAAATTCAACGATTCTGGCGACTGGCAGGAAGTGGAAGGCGACATGAACCGCGCCGTTCCCACAGGCTTCTATCCCGCAAGCATCGACACATACGTAGCTGCCAATTATGCAGGTCAATACATTCACGAAATCGACCTCAAGACCTACGGCTTTGACGTGGATTTGAGCAGCGGCATCGATTTGATTTTCGACGCTCAGGGCAACTTCGTCCGCGTCGACAAATAAGGCTTACAACCTACGTAAGATAAACCCAAGCGAGGCTGTGCCGGACTTCCCGGCGCAGCCTTAATTATTTTTCAATACGAGGGGAGAATGCAGACCTTGCCCTCCTTGGTGAGGTAAATGGACGACAAATCGCAGCAAGATACACTTTTCACGCCATCGGCCACCTTTTCCGGCTTGGCGATCAGATAAGATTTCGTCAGACTGCATTGGCCATTCTGATTGTTACCCCAACCAAACAGTTGACCGGTGTTGAGTACGGCCATACTGTAGTTGTTGCCGGCTGAAACCTGACTGACATTGTCCAGAATCTTCACCGGCCGCTCACGGTATGTAGTGCTGCCGTCGCCAAGCAAGCCGTCGTTTTGTCCCCATCCCCACAGAGTGCCCTCTTCGTCAATCTTGAAAAACAGGGCGTTGCTGCCCGCTTCCACAGCCTGCGCTCGTGAAAAATCGGCTATAAACAACAGATACCACGCAGCAATGGCTGCCACAACAAGGAATGTAATGGCGGCAGGCAGCACAAATCTGCGGCGCCGCTTTGACCCGTTCTGGCTCTCAATATTCACTGCCTGAGCCGGCGTATATACGGCTGATGTGTCTTGATTATTCTTTTGCATATTACAAAAAAATGAGGAGAGCTTGTGTAAAGAGAGAGGGGTATGAGGGGGCTATCACTCGGCGTCGGGCAGACGGAAGATGGAGAAGTTCACGGAGCCGTAAACCCGATGCTGGTCAAAGTGCGGAAAGTCTGAAAAATCGTAGGCTTTGGAGTGCTCGAGAATGAAAATGCCCCCCGGCTTAATAAGGTTGGAGCCGAGTACCCTTTCAGGCACTTCTTTGAAGAATTCCAGGTCGTAAGGCGGGTCGGCAAACACCACGTCGAAGCTCTCTTTGCAGTTGGCGATGAAGCGGAAAACGTCGGAATGAACCACATGGAAGGCCGGGTCATGGAGGGTGCTTTGCAGGCTTTTCAGAAACGATGTCTGCACCCGTGCCTTCTCCACAGCCGTTACAGAGCTGCAGCCGCGCGACATAAATTCCAGACTTATGGCTCCCGTGCCGGCAAACAGGTCGAGGGCACTCTTGTCTTCAAGGTCAATCAGATTTTCAAGTACGTTGAAGATATTTTCGCGGGCAAAGTCGGTGGTGGGACGTGCGGTTATATTCTTCGGCACATCGAAGCGACGTTTGCCATATTTGCCACGTATTATTCTCATTCTTTTTTTCAGGAGTTAAAAGCCAACAGCACTGGCGTGGGGGCTTTCTCGGCGTTCTCCATTCCGGGCAGCAGGCTGAGGCTTACATAGTTGAGATGGCGGCGCATCAGAGGCATCACCTCGCGCCTCATATCGGCATTTCCCGATACGTTGAGCTCTCCGCGGTCGGTGCCCAAGTCCAATTGCTGCCACAGCGCGAAGATGAAGTAAGCGGCATCTTCAGGCGTGTCTGCCTGATGCGACGACGCATGAAGCAGGCGCGTGCCGTTGAATGCCATGAGATGCAACAGCGGCGAGTCGAGGTCGGCATACACGCGTATGCGTCCCGGGGCCGAACGGTCGGCGCTGAACCATTGCGCCAACGGCTCGAGCCGATGGCGTGCTTCCACACCCGCAAACGTGCGACCAAGAAAGGCCCTCAATCCGGTGCAGAGGCTGAAAGCTATCACGGCGTCGCCGAGCGGACGTGTGAAGATGTCGCCCGGAGCCACATCGTAAAACCGCTTCATGGCCTCCTCAATGAGTTGCCTCGGCGCTTCGGGCGGAAAAAGGAGTTGCTGCGGGGTGTCGAGCAGCAGCCGGCAGTCGTAGTCTTCAAGCAGCAGGCTGTTGTCGTAAACGGCGTTTTCTATTTGCTTGAGCGTCTGTTCGGGCTGCGGAGTCCATGTCGACGTTATGGCAAGCACAGGAGCCTCCGTGCGTGTGCCGTAAGGCTCAAACCATGCCTGCAGCCGCCCGGCTCCTAAAGTGAGGATAAGATTATAGCGCCGCGGGTCTGCATAGCGTTTTAATTCTTCGTTGGTCATCTTAATCAGAATCAAGTTTCACTTTGCAGCTGCTGTTTTTCTCTACAGTTACCTTCTTTGCGTGAAATTTCGTTGCATATATCTCGCCACCGGTGGATGCCGTGAAGAGAGCTCTTGAGGCTTTGCCCTCCAACGTTGCCGACGCATAGGTGCTTACCACCGATCGGAAAGTTTTGCACTGTATGCTCCTCAGCGTGCTTGTGGCGGAGGATGTTGATGTCAGTTCCACCACATCGGCATTCAGGTCATTCACCGTCAGCGTGCCTGTCGACGAGGCCGTTACCGTGGCAAAGCCGTTGTCCGAGCAGTTCAGCATTCCCGTAATGTCTACCGTAGCGCTGCTCTGGCTGCTTATCTGTGCCGTTGAGGTGGTAACGGTGCCTATTTTAGTTTCCGAGGCGCTGGAGCAGGTGAGCCGGCAGAGAGGGGCCGACAGAGTCTGTGCCGAAAACTCCGAAGCCGAGTTGGTGCGGATGTCGCAGTTTTTGTCACACAGCACCGTGGTGATTTTAAATTCCGAGGCCGAATAGAGGTCTATGATGAAGTCGTTTGCCTCAACCCTGTCAATCTTCAACTCCGAGGCAGACATGGACGTGGCCCTGAACTGGTCGCACTTCACCACAGGCGCCCGGAATTCACTGGCTGTTGACAGGTCAAGCGAAAAATCGTTGCGAGTGATGAGGGGCTTGGAGGTGGTGAACGATGCGCTCATCTTCAGAGTTACCCCCTGAAGGTCGGGTGTGGAGCAATAAATCTTTACATCACAGTCGTCGCGGTTGATATTCCTCCGGCTATATCTGTCTTTGCGCGAATAAGACAGAGTGAGCACTCCGTTGCGGTTTATCACCTTGACGTTCTTCACCACATTCTGTGAACCGGTGATTTTTATGTCGCCCGCTTTGCCGGGCTTGAAAATCAGCTCTATGGGACCTTCGCAGACAACTGAGTGAAAAGAACCGACCTTCTTTACCGTGCGGCGCGTTGAGCGGTCGTCTGATTTTTCGGTCTCCTCTTCCTCCACACAGTCGTTTTCAATAATCACGGTGGTGTTGCCCCGGTGGGTCACGCTCCTTGTTTTGCGGGCAAAGACAAAGTAGGGCACAGCGGCCATTATCGCCACTGCTAAACATATATGTATGATCCTCGATTTTTTCATTTTATCGGAAATGCTTTATATGTTTATGACGACAAAGTTACTAATTAATTACAGCAATGACAAATAATCGGCGAAAAATTCGTAACTTTGCGGCCTGATAGAATATGTGCGCGTTTTACATGATAGAAGCGCGGACGCAGAGAAAACATTTTTAAGCTTATGAAAGCATACGTTTTTCCCGGACAGGGTGCCCAGTTTACAGGTATGGGTAAAGAACTCTACGAGAATAATCCGCAGGCCAGAGAACTGATGGAGAAAGCCAACGAGGTATTGGGTTTCCGCATCACAGACATTATGTTCGAGGGTAGCGAAGAGGACCTGAAGCAGACCAAGGTGACGCAGCCTGCCGTGTTCCTCCACAGCGTTGTTCTGGCTCTCACCGACCCGGATTTCGCCCCCGACATGACGGCGGGCCACAGCCTCGGTGAATTTTCGGCCATGGTAGCCGCCGGAGCCTTGAGCTTTGAATCGGCTCTGAAGCTGGTGAGCGCCCGCGCTCAGGCCATGCAGAAAGCCTGCGAGATGGAGCCGTCGACAATGGCTGCCGTGCTTGCCCTGCCCGACGAGAAGGTGGAAGAGATATGCAGCGAGGTGCCCGGTTGCGTGGCAGCCGCCAACTACAACTGTCCCGGCCAGGTGGTCATTTCCGGTTCTGTAGCCGCCATTGACGCTGCCTGCGAGAAGATGCTCGCCGCCGGTGCCAAGCGCGCCATGAAGCTCAAAGTGGGCGGTGCTTTCCACAGCACCCTCATGGAGCCGGCACGCGTTGAGCTGGCCGAAGCCATTGAGAACACCGAGTTCATGCAGCCGCGCTGTCCCATTTACCAGAACGTGGATGCCAAGCCTCATACCGACCCAGCCGAAATCAAGGCAAACCTCATCAAGCAGCTCACCTCTCCGGTGCGCTGGACTCAGAGCGTGAAGCAGATGATTGCCGACGGTGCCACGGAGTTTGTGGAGTTAGGTCCCGGCAAGGTGCTTCAGGGCCTGATTCGCAAAATTGACCGCAACGTTGAGGCCGAAAGCCGTCAGTAAGATGAACGTAGCTATTGTAGGAGCCAGCGGCGCCGTAGGTCAGGAGCTGCTGCGGGTGCTCGATGAGCAGAATTTCCCGGTCGACAGCCTGCGTCTGTTCGGCTCCAAGCGCAGCGCTGGCCGCTCGTATGCCTTCCGAGGCAATGAATATGTTGTGGAGGAACTCACCGACAATCCGGAACTCTTTGAGGGTGTGGACATTGCCTTCACTTCCGCCGGCGCTTCTGTGTCGAAGAAATATGCATCTGTCATCACTGCCCGCGGCGCTGTGATGATTGACAACTCATCGGCTTTCCGCATGGATGCCGACGTGCCTTTGGTTGTGCCGGAAGTGAATGCCGAGGATGCCCTCGACCGCCCGCGCAACATCATCGGCAACCCCAACTGCACCACAATTCAGATGATGGTGGCTTTGGCCCCCATACACCGTCTCAGCCCCATAGAGGCAATTCATGTGGCCACCTATCAGGCAGCTTCGGGCGCCGGTGCCACAGGCATGGCCGAACTGGAGCAGCAAATCACCGATTATGCCGCCGGCCGCGAAATTAAAGTGCAGAAATTCCAGGCTCAGCTGCTCGGCAACCTCATCCCTCAGGTGGATGTCTTCCTCGACAACGACTATACCAACGAGGAGATGAAGATGGAGCGCGAGAGCCGCAAGATTCTCCATGCCCCCGAGCTGAAAGTGTCGGCAATGTGTGTGCGTGTCCCTGTTATGCGGGCTCACAGCGAAGCCGTTTGGGTGCGCACTGCCGAGCCGCTGGAAGTGGCAGACGTGCGCAACGCTATGGCCAAGGCTCCCGGATTGGTAGTGGTTGACGACCCGGCACAGGGCCGTTATCCCATGCCGCTGCACAGCGCAGGCCTTGACCCCGTGTATGTGGGCCGTCTGCGTCGCGACCTCACCGACCCCCGCGGACTGACACTCTGGGTGGTGGCCGACCAGATTAAGAAAGGTGCCGCGCTCAATGCCGTGCAGATAGCTCAGTATCTGCTTGAAAAAGGCAGCGTGAAAGCCTGAACACAAAACCTCATATCACATCCGGCAATGCCTGCAAACTTTTGGGCGTTGCCGGTTGTTTCTTAAAAAAGATTAAAACTATGAAACGCATAATATTGCTTTTAGGCATTCTTGCACTGAGCATTGGCGCGGCAACGGCTCAGAACTCGTTGCCTGCTCCCGGCTCGGGTTCCATAACACCTCCCGCCGGAGGCTACGGCGGCGGTTACGGCCCCGGTCCGGTGGCTCCTCCGCCACCCCCTGCATGGGGCTCTCCCTGGGATTACGGATGGAACGGATACTACGGCTATAACCCTTACACCACGGTTTATGTGTCGCCCACATATCAGGATAACGGCAAGGTAAATGTGGTTGGTGTGGGCTATGACGACGAAGGCGTTTGGCGCACGGTGCCCATGTCTGTGGAATATAACTACAACGGCACGCGTTACAGCGCTACTGTGCTGACCGCCTGGGATCCGTGGACCGATTCCTGGAACACAAACCTCGATGTGCCGGCCATAAACACCTCTTATACCCTTAACGGGCAGAGTTACGAGTTTTATGTGGTGCTGAGCACAGGCACTTATTACTTCAACCTCTGATTCAACCTCTGAAAAGACCATACCTGAAGTTCCGGTAACGACCGGGTTTTTCAGCGAAAAAGCAACAAAAAGGCGGCACTGTGTGAAGAATTTACACAGGTCGCTTTTTTTTGTTACCTTTGCAGTCGGAATGAGGCTGATAAAGAGACTTCACTGGCTGGTGCTGAAAAGCTTCCTGCCGCTGTTCGCGATGACGTTCTTCATCGTGCTTTTTATCGTGCTCATGCAGTTCCTGTGGAAGTATGTAGACGAATTGGTGGGCAAAGGGCTTGAAATTTCGGTCATTGCCGAGCTGTTCTTCTATGCCGCCGTGAGCATGGTGCCCATGTCGCTGCCGTTGGCGATTCTGCTGGCGTCGCTGATGACGTTCGGCAATTTCGGCGAGAAATTCGAGCTGACGGCCATGAAGGCTTCGGGCATAAGTCTGCTGCGTGTGATGATGCCCCTCATTATTTTGGTAAGCAGCATCAGCGTGGGGGCATTCTTCTTTCAGAACGATGTGCTGCCGCGCGCGCAGGTGAAGATGTGGACGCTCCTCTTCTCCATAAAGCAGAAATCGCCCGAAACGGAAATCATACCCGGCGTCTTCAACTCGCAGATTCCCAACTACAACGTCTTCGTAAAAGACAAGGACCAGAACACGGGTATGCTGCGCGGCGTGATGATTTATGGCGTGAGCGGCGGCGGTGCAAACGCCACTATCCTTGTGGCCGACAGCGCTCATCTCTCGCTGACAAAAGACCGGCGTTATATGTTCCTGCATCTCTTCAACGGCGAACAGTTTGAGAACCTGCGCGAGCAGCTCCCCGGCGACCGCAATGTGCCCTTCCGCCGCGAGGAATTCCTTGATAAGCAGGTGCTTATACCCTTCGACGTGAATTTCAATCGCCTCGACGACGACCAGATGCGCAAGCAATATGTGGGCAAGAACATCAGCGAACTGCGTCAGACAATCGACTCGGTGTCGGCCAAGGTCGATTCCGTGGGCGATGTCTATGCCGTGGAACTGCAGATGCTGCGCTACGGCGGGTTGACAAAAGATATAGAACGCGGCACCAACAAGCCCATGCCTTACCGGCCTGTTGCCATGCCTGCCAAGGTGCCTGACCTCGACTCTATTCTGGCGGCCATGCCGGCCAATCAGGCTTCCGATTTGCTTCAGACGGCCCGCCGCTCGGCGTTGCTCAAGGCCGATGAATACGAGTTCAAATCGCTCAATATGGCAGAAGAGAACAAGTCCATTCGCCGCCATCAGATAGAGCTGATAAAGAAATTCACCCTGTCTGTGGCCTGCCTTATTTTCTTCTTCATCGGAGCTCCCCTGGGTGCTATTATCCGCAAAGGCGGCATCGGCACTCCGCTGGTCATCTCCGTGTTGCTCTTCCTGGTCTATTACATCATCGACAACACCGGCTACAAGATGGCGCGGGACGGCCGTTGGCCCGTATATGTGGGTATGTGGATAAGTACTGCGGTGCTGGCCCCCTTGGGCATCTTCGCCACCTATAAGGCCATGAACGACTCTGTGCTCTTCTCCAAGGATGCCTACATGCACCTTCTGCGCCGCATCTTCGGTCTGCGGCAGAAGCGCGGCAGCGCCTTCAAGGAGGTGATTATCAACGACATAGACGCAACTCTGGCTTTGCAGATGATAAATCGTCTCGATGCCGGCGCAAATGCCATTTTGCGGCGCGTGGCCAAGCCTATGGGCTATATACGCTACTGGTTTAGCGGTGTCAATAACAACACCGTGAAGAGGGTGGCTTTGCAAACGGATATGCTCTTTGACTATCTCAGCGACAGCCGCGATGCCCATTTGGTACGTCTGCTCAGCAACTATCCCATCATCACGAGTCTGTGGCTTTACCGACCCGCTCCGAGGCGCTGGATGGCCTGGACGGCAGTGATTTGCTTCCCCATTGGCGTGCCGGTGTGGATTTTCGGCAATGTGGCGCTGAGGCGTCTGCGTACCGAGATGAAAGCCATTAAGACAACCGACGAAAGTATCAGAAATATCCTTCTCAATAATCCATGAAACACCTTATCCTCCTCCTCGTTGTGCTGCTCAACGCAATAGCCGCCTCGGCAGCTTGTACTCCCGACGATTATGACCGCCGTCAGGCGGAGAGCTATATGCGCGAAGCTGAGTATTACAGAAAAAAAGCCGACTCATACCGCCGCGAGGCCGATTACTACATGAAGAAGGCCGAAAGCTATCAGCGCGAGGCGGCTTACTACACTCGCAGAGGTGATGCCGACCGTGCCAAATACTATCTGCGCCAGGCTGACCGCGCCATGGACAACTACAAGACGCAGATGCGCTATGCCAAGAATGCTGATGAGAAAGCGGCCGATTACCTGCGCCGAGCCTCCGACAGGCTGCGACGATAAACCGCTCGCTCCTTTGATGCTCTCCCCTCAATTCTTATAATTTTTATAATTCTTATAATTTTTATAAATCTTATAATTTCTATGTATTTTTATAGCTCTGAAGATATTCTGGCCGCCCTGATGCAGCAAGAAAATGCCGCCCAGCGCCAAGTTCTCACCCGCTTTTTCAAATGCGGCAAAGGTGAGTATGGCGAAGGCGACCGCTTTCTCGGGCTGAAAGTGCCGCAGACACGCGCTATTGTGAAGATGGCCCGGCTGAGGGTGGCGCCCGAAGAGATTGAGAAGCTGCTTCATTCGCTATGGCATGAGGTGCGTCTTTGCGGCTTTTTGCTGCTTGTGGAGGAGATGAAGCATGCCATTCCAGGCAAGAGGAAAGACCCGACAGAGGGGGCCGAACAACGCGGCAAAATAGCGGAGTTTTACCTCCGGCATGCCCGCAAGGCCAACAATTGGGATTTGGTGGATTTGTCGTGCCCGCACATCATCGGTCAGTGGCTTCTTTATCCGCAGGCCGACGGCCAACTCCCTTCATCACAGATACTTGACCGCCTGGCCGCAAGCGATAACCTGTGGGAGCAGCGCATTGCCATTGTCTCCACACTGGCGCTGATACGGGCTGACCGGTTTGACGAGACGCTGCGCATATCGCGCCTACTGCTCAGTCATCCGCACGATTTGATACACAAAGCCATCGGCTGGATGCTCCGAGAGCTTGGCAAGCACGATTCCGACCTGCTGCGCACCTTCCTTGCCGACCATTACTCCGACCTGCCGCGCACCACCCTCCGTTACGCCATAGAGCGCTTCACCCCTTCCGAACGCCTCTCCTGGCTCCGCAAAAAGCGTTGATATTACTGTAAACTAAAAGTTAAAACGAATGAATGTGACAGGAACAAAAGTAACTCTTATATCCGGCGAAGCAATGGAAAAGTTTGTGATTCCTATTCCTCCAATCTTCACACCTCTCTCAGCATGAACGGCTTTCTCACTCAAGGTGGCGGATACCGTAATCTCAGGGTATATCAGCTGTCGGAAATAATATATGACCTGACGGTGATTTTTTCAGAAAAGTGGGTGGCTACGGGTAGCAGAACACGCGACCAAATGGTTCAGGCAGCCCGTAGCGGCAAACAGAATATCGCCGAAGGGAGTGCGGCGTCAACTACCTCGCGAGAAACGGAAATCAAGCTCACTAATGTGGCCAAAGCATCGCTCGAAGAGTTGTTGCTTGACTACGAGGATTATCTCCGGCAAAACTCTTTGCCTCAATGGAACAAGGAGCATCCTCGCACACATCGGCTGCGGGCTTATCTCAAAAGCGACAACTTTATGAATGCTCCCATGCGTTTCGCCAACTCAATGAATGTAGAAGAATTTTGCAATCTCTGCATCGCCCTGATTAATCAGGCTACCTTTATGCTGCGGCGCCTGCTTGAACGGCAACAGCAGCAGTTTCTGGAGAACGGCGGCATAAGAGAGCAAATGTACCGGGCAAGAACAGAATATCGTAGCGGCCGATGCCCCCGGAGCAATCAAAAGACTCAGACAGGTCAGCCAAGTCAGACAGGTCAGACTGATTCCCAAAACAAAAAGCTATGACACAATACGATCTTATTTCCGAGAATCCTGAATCGACAGCCATTGCCGAGTTCGAGGCCGGGTATCGCAATGTGCCACAATAACAATGCGAGGCTGAAATGGAGGCCGACTTCATCCGTCAACTCAACATGAGTGTAGACAAAGTGCTTGCTTTGGCACAGACAATTGTAACGATACAAATCACTCTGCCGCAAAACAAGCAGACAATCAGCAAACCAATGTTGCTGAAGCGCCATCAGCGTATCTTGCCTCTTTTCTGAATATTACCCAAACTCATCTTAACCGACTTCGGAAAAATATCTGACAAACAGTGCTTTTCAACATTTGTTGAAGTCTGTCGTCACAAGGATATGTATTTTTGCGTCATACAATTAAATTGCTATGAAGATGAAAAGAACAATCGTATTAACATGCGCTTTACTGAGCGTTGTATCTGCAAATGCACAAACCGCGACTAATGACACGGTAACCACGCATGAACTTCAAGAAGTGGTGATAGAAGCTCCCAAAGTAATCCGCAAGGCGGACATGGACGTATATCATCCGTCAAAGAGTGCTGTCGATAATTCCAAGAACGGTATGCAGCTCCTCAATAACCTGATGATACCGTCGCTTTCGGTGAGTGACGCTCTCGGCAGTATCACAGCCGCTGGACAATCTGTGCAGGTTCGGATAAATGGTCGCACGGCAACCATAGACCAAGTACGGGCATTATTGCCCGAGACAATTAAGCGGGTAGAATGGATGGATAATCCGGGTCTCAGATACGGCGGAGCAAACTATGTGCTCAACTTCATTGTCGCCAATCCCACGCTCGGTGGTTCTTTGCAGGTATACGCTCGTCCGGCATTGAATACAGCTTGGGGATTCTATATGGCTGACGCAAAATTCAACTTCGGCAAATCGCAGTTTGAAATAGGCACAAACTACAAGCTTACCAACAATATAAAGACCCATCGGGATTATACAGAGACCTTCACATATCCGAATGGCAATACCATAACGCGAAAAGAGACTTCACGTGGAGGAACGATGGACAATACCATGGGTAATCTCTGGACATCATACAATTATATCAAGCCCGACACAACGGTGTTTGTCGCTGAATTCTCGATGCACAAGGATTTCCCAGGTAAAGTTCTTTACAACGGGCTGCTTTCGCTAAGCGACGGCACAGATGACATCCTTCTCACCGATTCTCACGGTGATAAAGGAACAACTCCATCATTGTCCATTTATCTTCAACAGCATTTTGCTCATAAACAGATGCTTGTGGTCGATTTCAGTTCATCGTTCTATTTCGGCCGCACATTCTCAGATTATATTGAGCAAAAGCATACCTCCTCTATTCCCCCATATCTGACAGACATCCATACCAATATTAAAGACAGGAATCAGGCATACGGAATTGAGGCTGACTATATAAAGAACTGGCGTAGTTCCCGGTTCACGGCAGGTGTGTCATATACAGCCAACCGCAACCGTTCCGAGTATGAGAATCTTGGCGGAGAGATATTCCATCAGCGTCAGGACAAGGTTTATTTTTTTGCCGAATATTTCCGGCGTTTCGGCAAATGGTCTGCAACCGCAGGAATCGGCGCACAGTACACAGATTTCCTTTTCAGAGAATCAAACCGGGGCAACCATTCGTGGAGCGCACGTCCTCAGGCAACAATCACATATTCGCCGAATCAGAATCACAATTTTCGTCTTAACTTTACCTCATGGCAATCCACCCCTTCACTCTCTGAGACAAATGTTGTGCCTCAGCAGCTTGACGGATTCCAATGGAGGGTCGGCAATCAGAACCTTAAGACAGCCAACTCATATATGCTTACCTTCCGCTATGGATTCAACCTGCCGAGGGTAAACGGCTCTTTCGGCATACGCGCCTTCACATCGCCTAATGCCATAACACCTCTGCTTGAATGGAGCGACAACCGTCTTATCACAACATACGAGAACAGCCGTGGATTGAAAAACCTTTCATTCTTCCTCGCTCCACAGATTGAGATAATTCCGCAATGGCTTACAGTGAGCGGATATGTCCAATACCGGATGGAGCGTATGAAAGGCAAGGACTATGCCATCAACCATAACGGTTGGAGCGGTAACGCCTCATTACAGCTTTCCCATTGGGGATTTGTCCTCAGTGCCGAATACCGTTATGCGCAACGCGATTTGTGGGGTCAGAAAATCAGATGGGGCGAGGACTTGAATGCCATAGCCCTTGATTACAATTGGAAAGACTGGCAGTTTGGTGCAGGTATAATAATGCCGTTCGGGAAATTTGACCAGGGTTCAAAATCGCTCAGCAAGTGGAATACCAACGAGCAGCACATGCGGCTTGATATGTGTATGCCATTTGTTACGGTATCGTGGAATCTTCAGTGGGGACGGCAGAAGCGAGGTGTGCAGAAAATCATCAATGCAGATGCCAATACAGACCGCTCAACTGCCGGAGGAAGATAAGAATCTCTGTTGATTGAAATCCGGTAGATTGGGGTATTTTCAGTGTTGCCTCGGCAATGCGGCTTGAAAATCCCCCCGAGCCTGCGACCCCGGCGTAAACATTTTTATTTCATGGGTGATAACTGACGGCGTTGTTTATGCATAACGCACAAAAAGACAGTCCACGGCTGACACGTCGGGTCAGCCGTGGGCTGTAAATATGTATCAGGTATCAATCTGTTTAGATTGTTCGGATATGGTTTATTTCCCTATGGGTGCTCGCGGAGGGATGCCACGCATTTATTCCCACTCGATTGTCGACGGCGGCTTGGAGGAGATGTCGTAGACTACGCGGTTGACGCCGCGCACGCGGCGGATGATGGCATTGGAGACTTCGGCGAGGAAGTCGTGGGGGAGCGGTGTCCAGGTGGCCGTCATGCCGTCGGTGGAGTTGACAGCCCTCAGAGCTACTACATTCTCGTAGGTGCGTTCGTCGCCCATGACGCCAACGCTGCGGATGGGCAGAAGCACCACTCCGGCCTGCCATACCTTGTCGTAGAGGTCATGGTCGCGGAGCCCCTGGATGAAGATGTTGTCTGCTTCCTGCAGTATGCGCACCTTCTCGGCGGTTATCTCGCCCAGGATTCTCACTCCCAGGCCGGGACCGGGGAAGGGATGGCGGCTGATGAAGCGGTCGGGGATGTTGAGGGCGCGTCCCACACGGCGCACTTCGTCTTTGAAAAGAAGACGCAGCGGCTCCACGAGCTTGAGGTTCATCTTCTCGGGCAGACCGCCCACGTTATGGTGGCTCTTTATGGTCATGCCCGTGATGGAGAGCGATTCAATGACGTCGGGGTAAATGGTGCCCTGAGCCAGCCATTTGATGTTGGAGAGCTTGTGAGCTTCGCGGTCGAAAATGTCGATGAAGCCCTTGCCTATCACCTTGCGTTTACGCTCCGGATCGGTAACGCCGCTGAGAGCCTGATAGAAATCATCCTTGGCGTCTACGCCAATCACATTCAGACCCAGACGAGTGTAGTCTTCCATCACCTGGCTGAACTCGTTGAGACGCAGCAGACCATTGTCAACGAAGATGCAGGTGAGGCGGTTACCGATGGCTTTGTTGAGCAGTACGGCCGCCACGGTGGAGTCTACGCCGCCGCTGAGGGCCAGCACCACATTGTCGTCGCCGAGTTTGGCACGCAGGTCAGCCACTGTGCTTTCAATAAAGCTGTCGGGCGTCCATGAGCATTTGCTTCCGCAGATATGCTGCACGAAGTTGCGCAGAAGCACCATGCCGTCCTGGCTGTGATAGACTTCCGGATGGAACTGTACGCCCCAGGTCTGCTCGCCGCGGATGTTGAAGGCAGCCTCGCGCACATCGGCCGTCGAGGCCACACGTTGCAGCTCGGCGGGCACCGAGGTGATGGTGTCGCCGTGGCTCATCCACACCACCGAGCCCTGACGCACGCCTTCCATAAGCGGGTCGGCGGCATCTACGAAGGTGAGGTTTGCTTTGCCGTATTCGCGGGTCTCGGCGCTTTCCACCGTGCCGCCGAGGCTCTTGGCAAGGTATTGCGCACCGTAGCAGATGCCAAGCAGCGGGAAGCGGCCGCGCAGAGCCTGCAGATTCACCTGCGGCGCCTGTGGCGAGTTGACAGAGAAGGGCGAGCCGCTGAGTATCACTCCTATAACGTCGGCAGTGTCGGCCGGGAACTTGTTATAGGGATGAATTTCGCAGTATGTGTTCAGTTCGCGCACGCGTCGGGCTATGAGTTGCGTGTATTGCGAACCGAAGTCCAGTATGATTATTTTTTGCATAGGCAATGGGGTTTGGGTGATGGATTGTGAGGGGTCATTTGCCGCGTAACTTGTCGATTATCTGAGGGTCGCCGACGAGCCATACCACATCGCCGGCTTCCATTGTGGTGTTAGCTTCCGGCTGAATGTATTCACCGTCAGGCCGCTGAATCTTCACCAGCATGGAGTAGTATTTGTCGGTGAGATGACTGTCGGCCACCGTCTTGCCGTTGAGCGGCGAGTTGGGACCGAGCTTCACACTCACCAGCTCCATCTTCTGCGTCTGTTTCATGTCGATGGCGGCGGCGTTGCGTTCGTAAGCGGCAATATCGTCGTTGAGTTTCTTTATCTGGTCGTCGGTGCCGATGACACCGAGAATGTCGCCGGGGAATATGCGGCTCTCCTTAGTGGGAAGGGGCAGGAGACGCTGACCGCGCTGAATGCTGCTGACGCTGATGCCGTAGTCGCGGCGCAGCCCCGAGTCCTGAAGACGGTCGCCCACAAAAGGCGAGCTTGGCCCTACCTCTATGTAAGCCAGGTGCAAGTCGCTGACAAGCTGGTTGTTGAGGCCAAGACGCGTGTTTTCGCGCACATTGAGGTTATCCACAAACTTCTGCTCCATGCGGTGATAGCGGCGCCGCAACACGGTGGAGGCAAAGAGAATGATGACGACGTAGAACCCCGCGCCTACAAGCCAGCCAATGGTGGCGCCGTAGCATATCGACACATAGTAGAGTATGAAGAGGAAGACCGCCAGATAACGCACTACCCACATACCCACTAACGGCACGTCGTAGAAAGCGGCTGTGGAGTGGAGCCTCATGCGCTCCGTGCGGCTCGACGAGGCGAAGAGCAACGCACCCAGGAAGGGCGACATGGCCGCTAACGTAATGATAACCGTGAGCAGCAACCCCGTGTCGTTGCCCAGCAAATTGATGAAGAAGGGCTGAAGCCATGTGCGCGAAGCCAGGATGATGGCAATGAGTACCACCGAGTAGAGCATGAAGCGGATGAAATAGCGGCTGAGGACGGCACGCCACAGCTTGCGCGTCTCGCTGGTGTCGGATCCCTGTTTGCTGTATCGGTCAATGAGGAAGCGCAGGCTTCCCGGCAAATGTTTCTCGACCCATTTGTAGGCCGGCTGCGACATTTTGATGAAGTATGGAGTGGTGAAGATGGTGATGACCGACACAGCCACTATGACGGGGTAGATTTCCGGCGACAGCACGCCGAGACTCATGCCTAAAGTGGCGATGATGAACGAGAACTCACCAATCTGCGTGAGGCAGAATCCGCTTTCCATGGCCACTTTCAGCGACTGGCCGCCGAGGAGCATGCCCAGAGTGCCGAAGATTATCATGCCGGCAATCACCACCACGGCAAGGATGAGTATCTGACTCCAGTATGTGGCGATGACGCCCGGGTCAACCATCATGCCCACGGAGATGAAGAAGACGGCTCCGAATAGGTCCTTGATGGGTTTCACCACCTTGTCGATGCGCTCGGCGAGCATGGTGCCTGCCAGGATAGAGCCCATGACGAAGGCTCCCAACTCAAGCGAGAAGCCGCAGTAGACGCTGAAGACAGCCATACCGAAGCAGAGGCCCATGGAGATGACAAGCAGCGTCTCGTCGTTCATATACGACCGTCCGCGGCTGAAGAGCTGAGGCAGCAGATAAACACCTACCACAAACCATATAACGATGAAGAAGAGGAGTTTGGCAATGCTCATTACCAGAGCCATGCCCTCGAACTGCCCTACGGCAATGGAGCTCAACAACACAAGCATCACCACCGCAAAGAGGTCTTCGAGAATCAGCACAGCCAACACCACCGAGGCGAATTGCTTCTGCCGCAGGCTCAAATCGGTGAGAGCCTTGAGGATGATTGTGGTTGACGACATGGAAATCATGCCGCCAAGGAAGATGCAGTTTATGGCGTCGAAATGGAGGAGCTTGCCCACGCCGAATCCGGCAAACGTCATGCCCATGATGATGACCAGCGCCGGAATAACGGCTTCAGACCCGGCTTTTACAAGCTTCTTGAAGCTGAACTCCAGACCGAGGGTGAACATGAGCACCACAATGCCCAGTTCGGCCCAGAAGTCGATATTTTCGAGCGTTACCACGCTGGGCAGATACACAAACTTGGGTCCGGCCAGGAAGCCGGCAAGAATGTATCCGAGCACCACAGGCTGGCGCAGTTTCTTGAACAGGATGGTGGCTAAGGCGCCGAGCAGCAGAATCCATGCCAGGTCGCCAATCAGATAATTGCTGTGGTCGGCGGCAGCTTCCTCAGGCTTGGCCACGGGTTTTTCAGTAGTTGCTGCCGTGGAGGCACCGGCGGCTTCCTGAGGGAGGCCGGCATAACACAGGGCGAGGGGAAGGGCTGCTGACATCTTTCGGCGGTGATATTAGGTGAACGTGGGCGGAGTGTTTTGCGATTTGCTCTTCTTCATCTTCACACGCATCTTGTCGAAGCCGTTGCCATACACGCCGCTGACGTTGCTCTGCGTGATAAAGGCCTTGGGGTCGATGCTCTTGACGATGCGGAAGATGGTTACCGACTCAATCTTGCGGCACCACACCATGAGAAGTTTCACGGAGTGTTTGGTGTACCAGCCTTCGCCGTCGAGCACCGTAACGCCGCGGTGAGCGTTTTTGTTGATGCTTGTGGCAATCTCTTCCCATTTCTCGGAGATGATGACGAACTGTTTGGCCTGTCGGTTGGTGTTGATGAGCTGGTCGGTCATGTAAGAGATGATGAACGTGCCCACCCAGCCGTAGATAATCATTGGAACACGGGCTTCAATGCGCGCTGCGAAAGTGCCGTCGTATGGCAGAAGCAGACCCGAAGCCACAATGGTCATATCGGTTATCATCATGGCGCGGCCAATGGAGACGTTGCTGACCTTGTTGACCATGGCTGCCACGATGTCAGTGCCGCCCGACGAGCCGTTGTGGACGAATACCGTCCCCACACCGATGCCGCAGAAAATGGCGCCTAACACCAGACTCAGCGTAACGTCCTCAAGAATAGGCGGATGCGAGGTGAAATAGCCCTCCAATACACCGATTGAGAGAGCGGCAATGGTGGCGCCGAACACCGTTCGCAGCACAAAGGTGCGCCCCAACAGCTTGTAGCCGAAGGTGAGCATCATGATGTTGCACGCGTAAATGGTTACCGACACGGGTATCAGACCGTTGGTGGCAAAGAGAACCAGCGAGCCGACACCGGTGAGACCGCCGATTACGATGTGGTGCGGCAGGATGAAAACGCAGAAGCCAACGGCGTACAAAATCAGACCCACCACTATCATGATGTAGTCTTTGGCGTTGACCATCAGACTGTTGTATACTTTCTTTGTCATAGACGTATCTCGAATTATGGTGCAAAATTAACAAGAATTTTTCACATTTCGCAGGATTTGATTATTTTTGCATTCTGAAAATTCAAGATATGAAGAGAGCATTAATAGCTTTGATAAGTGTGTTGGGTGCTGTATGTGCGGCCAACGCCCAGTTTTTCGACACTTCGCGCAGCGAGGATTTCTTTCGTTTAGGCGTGCGCGTGGGCTTCAATATGAGCAATGTTTCGGCCAACAGCGACAACTTCGTCATGAGTCACGACTCGTGGGGCAGCGGCTTCGAGGGCGGCGTTGTGGCCGACATCAGTCTGCGCGAATGGTTCTCGCTGCAACCCGGCATTTTCTATCAGAGCCGTTCAAACTCTTACACCCATATCAGAGGCATCGGCGCCGACCAGACCATGCGCGTGGGCCATACCCTTTATTACAGCTTCTACATCCCGGTGATGTTTGTGGGTCGTTTCAACCTTGCCGACCGTTGGCGCTGGAGCGTGGAAGCCGGTCCGTATCTGTCTCTCGGCGTCGGCCATAATGACAATGGTCTGGAGGTTATCGGCGACCAGGAAGTGAAATATCACGACGGCTACTTCGACAACCGCAAGAAGAACGTCTGGGGTCTGAAATTCGGCACAGGCATAGAATACGACAATCACTATTACCTGGGCATCCACTATATGGCCGGTTTCGGCGACCCGTGGAAATATGCCGACGTCTCGGGCCGCAACAAAGCCTGGACTTTCACCCTGGGCTACAATTTCTGATTCACTGAAAAGCGGGATACCCAAACGCACCTTAAGGGTGTGCCGATAACAGCATCCGAGGCAGCTGCAAACGCCCCGGATGCTTGCGTATGTGATAAAATTTTACTACCTTTGCAGATGATGACAACCGATGACGAACTCACTCTGACCCCCGAAGAAGAAAATCACCCCACTGCCAGCAGAAGCGGATTTGTGCAGGCTGACCCTGCCGATACTGAGAGCCTTGGCGGCATGTATCGCAGCTGGTATCTCGACTATGCCTCATACGTTATCTTGGAGCGCGCCGTGCCTCATATCGACGATGGACTGAAGCCGGTGCAACGCCGCATTCTCCACGCCATGCAGACCCTCGACGACGGCCGCTACAACAAGGTGGCCAACATTGTGGGCACAGCCATGCAATATCATCCTCACGGCGACGCGTCGATAGGCGATGCCATTGTGCAGCTTGGCCAGAAGGAACTTCTCATTGACACGCAGGGTAACTGGGGCAACATCCTCACGGGCGACTCGGCTGCTGCGCCGCGTTACATAGAGGCGCGTCTGAGTCCGTTTGCCCTCGAAACGCTGTTCAGTCCTAAGATTACGGAATGGACCATGAGCTACGACGGCCGCAAGCGCGAGCCGGTAACGCTGCCGGCCAAGTTCCCGCTGTTGCTGGCTCAGGGCGTGGAAGGCATTGCAGTGGGTCTGTCGTCGAAAATTCTGCCGCATAATTTTGTGGAGCTGTGCGATGCCGCCATAGCCTGTCTGAAAGATGAAGACTTCACTCTGCTGCCCGATTTCCAGACCGGCGGACTGATGGATGCCACGCGCTACAACGACGGCGCCCGCGGAGGAGCAGTCAAGGTGAGGGCACGCATTGAGAAAATTGATTCCAAGACTCTGGCAATCACCGAGATACCCTTCGGCAAGACCACAGCATCGCTCATTGCCTCCATTCAGGCAGCTGCGGAAAAGGGGAAGATAAAGATTCGCCACGTTGACGACAACACTGCCGCCACGGCGCACATCATTGTGCAGCTGCAGCCGGGCACCTCGTCAGACAAAGCCATCGACGCTCTTTATGCCTTCACTGACTGCGAGGTGAGCATCTCGCCCAACTGCTGCGTGATTTGCGACAGCAAGCCGCAGTTTCTCACCGTGAGCGAGTTGCTGCGTTACAGCGTGAATCATACACGCGATATTCTGCGCCGCGAGCTCGAGCTGCGTCTGGCCGAACGGCGCGAGGATATTTTCTTTGCCTCGCTGGAGCGCATCTTCATCACCGAGCGGATGTATAAGCAGCGGGATGTGGAGCAGGCCGAGAAGATGGAAATGGTGCTTGAGCGCCTCCGCGTGCTCTTTGAGCCGTGGCTGCCCCGTCTTTTGCGCGAGATTACCGACGAAGACCTGTTGCGTCTGTGGGAGATACGTATGAAGCGTATCCTGAGCTTCAATGTTGCGGCGGCCGACGAGAAAATAGCCGCTCTGGAAGCGGAAGTGGCGCAGCTGCTCGAGAATCTGGATAACCTGACGGATTTCACCATAGCCTGGTACAAGCATCTGCGCGATACTTACGGTCATGCCTTCCCGCGTCGCACCGAGCTGCGCAGCTTCGACAGCATTGAGGCTACCAAGGTGGCGGAAGCCAACTGCCGCCTCTATTACGACAAGCAGGGCGGATTCCTCGGCACCGCGCTCAAGGAGGCCGAGTTCAAATGTAATGTCTCTGACCTCGACGATATTCTGATAGTGAATCAGGACGGCACTTACCGCATTGTGAAAACACCCAAGAAGCTCGATGTGGGCAAAAAGGTGATTCATGTGGCTCCGTTCAAGAAGGGCGACAGCCGCACGGTCTATAACGTAGTGTATCGCAACGGCCGAGGCGGATTTACTTACAAGAAGCGCTTCACCATAACCGGCATGACGCGCGACCGCGTCTATAACATCACCAAGGGTCTGCCCGGCTCGCGGATTCTCTATTTCTCGGCCAACAGCAACGGTGAGGCGCAGGTGGTGAAGGCAGTGCTGAAGGATAAGCCGCAGCCGGTCATCCCGGGTCTTAAGGTGGACGGACGCCGTGGACTGAAGGTGAACGAGATTGAGGTGAATTTTGCCGAGCTGGCCATTAAGGGGCGCGACACGCTGGGCAACCTGGTAACCAAGCATGAGGTGGCGTCGGTGGATTTCGACCGCGATTTGGGCTCTACCTTAGGGGGACGCGAGGTATGGTTCGACCCCGACGTGCTGCGCATCAATTACGATGGCAGAGGTACGTCGCTGGGCACTTTCCAGGGCAATGACCTGGTGTTGGTGCTGACCAAGAAAGGAGAGTTCTATACAACTTCATACGCCGATACCAACCACTTTGACCCGGGCATTCTGGTGATTGAGAAGTTTGACCCCGACAAAGTGTGGACGGTGGCTCTCTTTGACCGCGAGGCCGGATATACCTATCTGAAGCGTTTCCGACTTGAACCGTCGGCCCGAAAGCAGGTCTTTGCCCCGGTGCCCGATGAGCAGAAAATTTATTTCGTCACCGACACTCAGGACGCTGTGGTGGAGATAGAGTTCGGCGGCCACGACCGCCACAGACTGCCTCTGCAAGTCAATACGGCTGAGTTTGTTGGCGTGAAGAGCTACAAAGCCAAGGGCAAACGGCTGAGCCAGTATAAGGTGCGGTCAGTGCGCGATGTTACGCCTCGGAATACTGAGGAAGCTGAATCACCTGCGGAGGCCGAAGTCCCTGAAATACAGGAGATTCCGGGCAGCGAGATTCTCGGGGATGAGCCTGTTGTAAACGAGGCTGCCTCAAATGATGAGGAGACCGGGGCGCCGAAAACGCTTTTTGATTAAGACCCCATAAATTCAATCACTTACCACCAAAATGAGACGGCTCTTTCTCCTTTTCATGGCCACGATGGCGACGACAATAGCCTTTGCCGCTTCATCGCCAACGGATACAGTATCAACGGATAGAGTGGCTGAAGTTATAGCTGTGAGTCGCCCGATAAGCAGCACTTATCAGCTGGAAACGGGAGGAGGCTCGGCCGTGGACACCTATGTCTCGCCGCTGCGTTATCACGGCTTCCACTTAGCGCTCAGCGGCGACTGGACCAAGGCGCTCCCGCAGGGAAAAGACCTGAGCATGACCTTTCAGGGGCGTGTGGAGGGAATGCGTCTGCGCAACCCGGCCGGCAATGCCACTGAATGGCAAGGTGCTGTGGGCTTCAACTGGCTGATGAGGCGCGGATGGTGTCTGACTCCCCGTTTTGTGGTGGCGGCAGGCGGCGGTGCCGGTCTCTACGCCGGTGCTTTATACATACCGCGCAACGGCAATAACCCTGTGGCGGCCAAAGGTCAGCTGACGCTGCAAGGTGCCGCGTCGGCGTCATATACCTTTAATGTAGGCTCGCACCGCATCACTCTGCACGACGAAGTGGTGCTCCCTGTTGTGGGCGCTTTCTTCAGTCAGAATTACGGACAGCCTTACTACAATATCTATCTAGGCAACAGCAAAGACCTGGTGCATTGCGGCTGGTGGGGTAATAATTTCTGTATCGACAATCTCTTGAGCGGTCGCATCACCTTCAGCCGAGGCACCTTAGGTCTCGGCTACCGCTATCGGCTTTACAGTCAGCATATCAGCCACCTCGACACGCGAATACAAACCCATGCTGTGGTGATTTCGTGGAGTCCGTCGCGGCTCTGCTGCCGCCCCGCAAACATTCTTGAACCCCTTTACTGATGAAACGTCTCTTGCTGCTTATACCCCTGTTGGGGATGTTGGTGGGATGCCACGATATTCCGGAATATGACAACACCCGTCGCGACAATTTCAACTGTCTGTGGACTCTGATAGATGAACATTACTGCTTCTTCGACTCTGTGGAGGAAGACTGGGCAGCGATAGGGGAGAGGTATCGCCAGCAGGCCGATACGGCAAAGTCGCCACGAGCGCTGTTCGACGTATGTGCCGAGATGGTTAACGAGCTGCACGACGGCCATGTGAATCTGTCAAGCTCCTTCGATGTAAGCTATTATCGCGCCTGGTGGTCAGACTATCCTCAGGATTTCAATCTGCGGTGTCTGCAGACGTATTACCTCAATATGGACTGGCACACAGTGTGCGGAATGTATTACAAGATTCTGCCGTCGGGCCTGGGATACATATATTACCCCTCGTTCAGCTATACGCTGGGCGACGGCAATATTGCCGTCGTACTCAACTATTTCAAAGACTGCAAGGGGCTGATAATAGACATCCGCAACAACGGCGGCGGTGAACTCAGCAACGTGCATACGCTTGTGGGCCATTTTATCGACCACAGCTTCACCGGCACCTATACCAGCTATAAGACGGGCCCGGGACATAACGATTTCTCCGACCTTTACGGCGTGGAGTATAAGCCGAGTCCGTATGAGGCATGGAAGAAGCCGGTTGCCCTGCTCACCAACCGCAGCTGCTTCTCGGCCGCCAACGATTTCGTGGCGGTGATGAAGAGCCTGCCAAATGTGCGTGTGGTAGGCGCGCGAACCGGCGGCGGAGGGGGTATGCCCTTTACCTACGACCTGCCCATTGGCTGGACCATCCGTATGAGCGTAGCTCCCACCTACGACTCTCAGAAACGCTCCATAGAGAGCGGCATAGACCCGTCGCCAGGATGCTCCGTAACGGCCTCTGACAGCGAGCTGGCAGCCGGGAAGGACGCCATCCTGGATTTTGCCCAGCAACTCCTGTTAAAGGAAAACCTTAGCGCCCCCGCAGGCGTTAAATATTAGAAATACTATCAAAAATACACACAACAGAAATGGCAACTGTAACTCTTCAGGGTAATCCCATGAAATTAGAGGGCGAACTGCCCGTGGTAGGCAGCATAGCACCAGACTTTACTTTGGTAAGCACCGATCTGAGCGAACTCAAACTCAGCGACTTTGCAGGCAAACGCCTGGTACTCAACATCTTCCCGAGCCTCGACACATCTGTTTGCGCCATGTCGGTGCGCAAGTTCAACCAGGAGGCCGCCTCATATCCCGACACGGTAGTTCTCTGCGTAAGCATGGACCTTCCTTTTGCCTCGGCACGCTTCTGCTCCGCCAATAACATCGCCAACGTTAAGATTGGCTCCGCCTTCCGCAGCGATTTCGGCGTACGTTACGGCGTAGAGATTATCGACGGCCCGATGAAAGGTCTGCTGGCCCGCGCCCTCGTAGTCATTGACACTGACGGCCGCGTGCTCGCCACATCCCTCTGCCCGGAAGTTACCTCCGAGCCCGACTACGCCATGGTAAAGAAAGTGCTGGAAGAGAATCCCGCCTAACCCCCTCCCTTTCCCATAACTAACATCCGGAGGCTGTGTCTGTTTCTGACACGGCCTCCGTTGCTTTTTCCCCCCCCCCTGCAGTGGTTTTCCTGTAAGTAGAGATTCATTTTGACTTTACATTTTGTTGTATATGACGGTTGTGTAAAGCAAAGTTGTTGCCAATACCAAAATTTGATATGACTAATATAAGGCTTGCATTGCACTTTAGATTTGTGTAACATGTTACGCTTTTCTAAAGCGGAGATCGTGCAAATATTTGATACGACCAAATTTAAACGAACAAAGAGAGGCAGAGAATTTAGACCTCGTGAACCCTGTGTTAACACTTTTTACGGGGCCTTATTGCGTCATGGGGTTGTTAAACGGGGATAAGGAAAGTTTTTGCGCTTTATTAGGAAATGCAAAGTTAATAATGGTTTACCATACGGCGCCGATGGATATGGCGTGGATGGCGCCGGTGGGTGTGGGGGCTATGGAGATGCCGTGGTAAGTGGCTGCAAATGCGCCGCTTTCGTCTATCACCACTCCTTTGAGCAGATAGAGGGGTTGCAGCGGATCGCCGACGCCGAAATAATGACCGTCGACATCTATCTTAATAGTGGGAGCCTCCACGGTTAAGAATACCAGGTTGCCTTGCTCGTCGCCGAGAGCCGTCATCACCCGCTGGCCGTTCTGATAGAAGACTGCGGTGAGCATGGTTTCCTCCTCCATCTCGTCGACCTCTTTCTCAAGTCGTTTATGGTCATAGAGGCCGGCAATTCTGTCGGGCAAAGCACGCAACGACGCTCCCAGACGCACCTGCTCAACGCCATGTGATGTCAGTACCGGCCCATTCCACTTTTCCTCCGGCTCCTCTTCTGTCTGCAAAGAGTCAGTAGCGGCAGTAAGCTGAGTTGAGTCGGTGGCGAGCAGGCTGTCGGTTGTGGTCTCCATTACAGGCTCTGTGACCAGCGACACCTCATTGCTGTCGCCGTAGCTGTTGAAGTTGTATTCCTTTTCGCTCACCAGCGCCAGATGCGACGTCTGGTCGTAATGGTCAAAAGCGCCGTCAGCCACTGTCTGCCCGTCGGGATTCATGGCAAACACCACATCCATACGCACGGCTTTGGCAGCGGCATCATACCAGGCGGGTGCTTTAGCCACCAACTCATTGTCGTCGTCAAGGAAGCAGACGTAAGCTTTATTGCCTTTAGGGGCTTTATCCACCGGGATGCGTATCTCCACAATGGTTACGGCGCCCGGGGTAACGGCCGCAATCACGCCTGCGCCTGCTTTCAGACCACTGGCCGGAGAGGTGAGAACCTTTACCGGCTGCCCCACGAGGCGTTTCCCTTCGCGGCGGATATTCTGCTCCAGGCTGGTGTATGTGTTCATGAAATCGTTCATGGCGGCGGCGGCTTCTGCGTCGTCGGCATCGCCGGAGGCCAACAGGTCTTCCAGGTCGCGCTGCCGCGACGCTCCTTGCTCATACAGAGCCGGAAGGCTGCCGAAGATACCCTTCTGTTCGCCCACACACGAGCTGAGCACAAGGCCAATCAACACCAAATAATAATTAACCCCTTTCATGGCTTGATGTTTCACAAAACAATTGCTGATGCCCCCGCATGCCGGCAACCTGTCAACACACAGTTGGTGAACGGGAACATCCGTAACAACTCTTGTTTTACCAAATCCATCATTTTTCTCGGGCGCAAAATTACATATTTTTTTCTTATTACACACCAGTGTCTCTTGATAAACAACCGAAAAACCAAAATCTCTTTATCAATTGTAATTTTCTCCCCCTTAATTTTTTGCACTTTCCCGACAATTTGCTAAATTTGCAGCCCGAACAGGTCATTTAGTAGTATCGGACAGTAAACTTTTGACGGACACTGATAAACCCTGCACGCCTAAACTTAACCATGAAGACGGTATCACGCCCCAAAATATTGCTCATTTACACCGGTGGCACCATCGGTATGATTGAAAACCCCGACACCCACACTCTTGAGCCTTTCAACTTTGATCATCTCATTGATAATGTGCCCAAGATTCGGATGCTGGATTACGATATTGACCACATCCAGTTTCAAAGCCCGATAGATTCGTCGACTATAACGCCGACTCACTGGCGCAGTATTGCCGAGATGATTGAGGAGCGTTATAACCAATATGACGGTTTCGTAATCCTTCACGGCACCGATACCATGGCCTATACGGCATCGGCTCTGAGCTTTATGCTCGAGAATCTCGACAAGCCTGTAATCATCACCGGCTCACAGTTGCCCATCGGCGAGGTGCGTACCGACGGTGAGGAAAACCTCATCACGGCTCTTCAGGTGGCTGCTGCCCGTTGTTCCGATGGACGTCCCTGCATTCGCGAGGTGGCTATCCTGTTTGAGAATTATCTCTGGCGCGGCAACCGTTCTACCAAACACAGCGCCGACCATTTCAACGCCTTCAAGAGCAATAATTACCCCGAACTGGCAAAAATAGGCCTCGGCATTCAGTTTAACGTGGATGCTTTATGGCGCAAGAAACCGGCCGGCCCGCTTCGCGTGCAGAAGAACATGGACCCGTCGGTGTTGAGCATTGACCTCTTCCCCGGCATGAAGCCTGAAGTGCTGAATTATCTGCTTGAGGCTCCGGGGGTGAAAGGCATCGTGTTACGCACATACGGCGCCGGCAACGCACCCATAGACCCGTGGTTCATCAATGCCATCAAGAAGGCCTCTGACAGCGGCAAGTTCATTGTCAACGTTACACAATGTTCCAACGGCAGTGTGCGACAGGAACGCTATCTCACGGGTCTGCATCTGCAGAACGCCGGCGTGATTTCGGGCCATGACCTCACCATAGAAGCTGCCGTAACAAAAATGATGTATCTCTTTGGCAAGAATCTGCCTCTGGAGAAGGTGGCAGAGGCTTTTGAGAAGCCTATACGCGGTGAGATGACGCTGTAAAGGAAGGTGATGGGAGTAATGGGAATTATGGGAAGAATGGGAGTTTCAGGAGTAATGGGATAGGGTGAACAATAACAAAAGAAAACCCGCCGAACAGGGCTGTAAAAGGCCACGGTTCGGCGGGTAAGTTTTTTGTGTATTGCTTTCCTTGAGCGGCATATAGGAAAGGTGTCTGAGAGCCTTCCCTACATGCGTTGGTTGTTAGAACTTAATCTTCAGCACTGCGTTGCCGGCACGCATTATATAGATGCCGTTGGAGAGCGAGGGCAGGGTTGCCATGCCGTCAATCAGCGGCAGACGGGCTGCGATGCGGCCGTCGGTGGTATAGAAGACAACCTCCGTGGCGCCGTTGTTGCAGATTATCATGCCGTTGTCGATAATCAGCGGCTTGTCGGCAATAACCTCATTTACGCCGCTCGGGTCATGGGCAGGCATGAAGATTACCAGTCCGAGCTCGCTGTTGTCGTTCTTGTGGAAGATAACCTTCTCAATCTCAGCCTCTGTCTGCTCAGGCACACTCCATGTGTTGTTCTGAGCATAGATGGTGTTTGTGGAGTTGTTGTACAGGTCGTAGGGTACGAACGAGTCGTCTTTGGTCTGACCATTGTTTACAAACACATTGTTGCCGGGAGAAGTCCAGTTGCCTACCTGTCCGAGGTTGGCCTTCGACTTGATTACGGTAACGCCCCAGAGATGTTTCTCAATGTGGCAGCCGGTGATGATAGCTTCATTGTCGCCCAGGCTGGAGAGGGATATGCCTTCGCCACCCTTCATGGGGTCCGGGTCGTAAGAGTTGTCGTAGAGATAACAGTTCTTGACAGTGAGTGCGAGAGCACCCATAGCGGCGATGCCATAGCGGTGGCCGCGGATGTCGAGGCTGTCGATGATGACTTTGTTGGCGCCGGTGGCACCCATCAGGTTGGAAATGGCAATGGCGCCCACTTTGGTGCGACCTGTGCCGGTGATGTTGATGTTACGCAGAATAACCGGCATATTGTCGCCCACCGTGAGGTTGAGCTGCGGCTTGTTGGCATTCTTGGTGTTGTTGTCGTACAGAGAGCAATTGCTCATTTCGAGGCCGCAGTACATGTTGGCGGCGCCACCCACAGCGGGAACCGTGTTCTGCGAGAATGTGCAGTTGGTGATTCTGAACATAGCGCCGGTCTTGCCAATGGAGATGGCACCTGAGGAGTTCAACTTGCCGTTGGCGTACTTGAACGAACAATTGTCCATGTCGAAGCCGCGGTTGCCGAAATTGCGAATCTGAGCGTACTCAAAGTCGAGATTGCGGATGAAGATGGACTCAGTGCCGTTGTATGTGATGTAGATACCCTTGGGGGTGTCGGTAGAGTCGTTGCGCGTGATGAGCGTTCTGGCATCGGCGCTGCCCAGGGTGCACGGACCATTGACTTTTATCTGAGATGAGCCTTTAATGCGAAGCGTTACACCGCCTTCCAGAGTGAATGTCTCAGTCTCGGGTATGGTAACGTCTTTGCTCAGGAGGTAAACGCCTTCGCTCACTTTGGTAACACCTGACTCGGCGGTCTGCGACAGGGAGGCAAGGGTGTTGACTTTCAGAGGCGCCTTGGCCGGCATGAAGATGACTTCGCCAAGCGACGCGTCGTCGTTCTTGTGCGAAATTACTTTCTCAATCTCCGTTTGAGTCTGCTCAGGAACGCTCCATGTGTTGTTCTGAGCATAGATGGTGTATGTGGAGTTGTTGTAGAGGTCGTAGGGCTTCCATGCAGCGCCTTCCGTGCCGCCGTTATTGCCGTTGTTTACGAACACATTGTTGCCCGGTGAGGCGGCGTTGTCCACCTGACCCAGGTTGGCCGGCGACTTGATGAGCGTAACGCCCCAGAGCGAATTCTCGATGCGGCAGCCGGAGATGATGGCGGTGTCCTTGACAGAGTTGAGCGAGATGCCCGAACCGCCGTTCATAGGATTGGTCTCGAAGTGATTGTCGAGCAGCAGAGCGCGGCTGACAGTGAGCTTCTGCGGGCCGATGGCGTTGATGCCGTAGCGGCAGTTGCGCACCGTTACACTGTCGATGGTAACCACATTCTTGCCCTTGCCACTCAACATGTTGTTCATGGAGATGCCGCCTACCATGTTGCGACCCGTGCCGGTGATGTTGACATTACGGATTATCACCGCGCTGTCGCCGCCAACACTGATGTTAATCATGGGTTTGTTGCGGTTCTGAGTGGTGCAGTCAAAGATTGAGCAGTCGGAAATAGTTACGCCGCAGTAGATGTTAGCACCTGAGCCGATTGCCGGCACAGTGTTCTCGGAGAACGTACATTGGCTGATGGTGAACGAAGCACCCGTCTTGCCCAGGGTGAGAGCACCGGCGCTCGACAGCTTGCCGTTGCTCAGACGGAACGAACAATTGTTCATGTTGAAACCAACCGTGCCGTAATTGCGCAAAGAAGCATACTCAAAATCAAGATTGCAAATCTGCGCCGGCGAGCCGGCATCGCGAACAATATAGATACCCTTGGGAGTATCCGTAGTGTCGTTGCGCGTGATAAGAGTGCGGCCTGAGGCATTGCCTAAAGCACAATCACCCTCAATGCGAATCTGTGAAGAACCTGCAATGCGCAAAGTTACACCACCCTCAAGCGTAAAACTGTCGCCTTCAGAAATAGTAATGTCGTTGCTGAGCAGGAAGACATTGTCAGACACCTTGCTGAGGCCGGCGCCTTCAGTTTGACTCAGAGCTGTGAGCGAGTAAGCCGTGCCGGAACCGGCCGACGTCCAGCCGGCGCCAAAACCCGGCGCAGCCACCGCTGCGCTTAGCCCAATCAAAGCGAGTTGTGAAAATTTGTTCATAGAAAGATTTTAAAAGATGGAACTCAGAGTGCAAAATTAACACAAATTTTTATATTTACAAACCACACCCGAAAAGCACACAAAATAAACTGAAAAAATCACCGCATCTTCCACATATATGATAAGCCCTCAACATACCCATATTCACTTCGCAGCCCAAAGCTTGATGAAAATCCCGGCTTTGACATGAGGGAAAGCACCTCCTTCTACTCAAAATTTCCGCGATTCGCCTATAAATCAGAAATTTATATTTGGCAAATATTTGCGGTAAAAATTTTAATTATAACGGCGATAATCCCTTCGAGAAATACATTCTAATTTGAATATTCAAACATATTAGTATAGGTTTAAAACGGCACCTTTGCCTTAATATCAAAAAAACTTGCCGAAAAATTTTGCCGGTAAGAAAAAAAGCATTAACTTTGCAGCGCAATTGAGGGAACAAGGTTTTCAACCCTCCCTGCGGATTGCTCTTGATTCGCTAGCTCAGCTGGTAGAGCACAACACTTTTAATGTTGGGGTCGTGGGTTCGAGCCCCACGCGGATCACCAAAAATAAGACGAGATTAAAGCAGTTAGACCAAAAATCTGGCTGCTTTTTCTTTTTATATACATCCGAATACAGCACAGTTTCACATCACAAAGGTGATAAAATTTGGGAGAGGCATGGGAGGGATG
>OGXW01000027.1_pt1 | contig 70095 bp, 59 predicted proteins | sample 1576341 | NCBI WGS metagenome assembly OGXW01 (sample SAMEA3541592, study PRJEB24748) | human gut metagenome | biome: human gut; feature: human-associated habitat; material: faeces | place: China | collected 2012
CCGGTTAACCACTTGCGGACCACTAAAAATTGGGTGAAAACGGCTCTCGTTTTGCTAAATTTGGTCAAACTATATCAGCCCGTTTAGATACAGTAAAACCCCGGAAAACCTTGATTTTCCGGGGTTTTTGAACCATTTTGATACGGTCTGAACAGCAGATTATCTCTTGCTGAACTGAGGTGCACGACGTGCAGCCTTGAGACCGTATTTCTTACGTTCTTTCATTCTCGGGTCACGAGTCAGGTATCCAGCTTTTTTCAGAACTGGTCTGTACTCAGCGTCTGCCTGCAGCAGGGCACGAGCGATACCGTGACGGATAGCTCCAGCCTGTCCGGTAAATCCACCACCGTGAACGTTTACCAGAACGTCAAATTTTTCTGTATTGTCTGTTGCTGTCAGTGGCTGACGAACAACAACTTTCAGAGTCTCCAGTCCGAAGTACTCGTCGATGTCTCTTTTATTGATTGTGATCTTACCAGTTCCTGGTACCAGGTATACTCTGGCGATAGATTTTTTTCTTCTTCCTGTTCCGTAGAATTTTGTAGTAGCCAATGTTACTTACCTCCTATTAAAATGTTAAAACTTCCGGTTTCTGAGCTTCATGTCCGTGCTCTGCACCAGCGTATACATGAAGTTTTTTAATCATCTGTCTTCCCAGAGGTCCTTTTGGAAGCATACCTTTTACAGCAAGTTCGATGACTTTTTCCGGTTTCTTGTTCATCATTTCTCTCAGAGTGGTTTCTTTCATACCACCAACATAATCAGAGTGGCTGTAGTAGATCTTCTGATCTAATTTTTTACCGGTCACTTTGATCTTTTCAGCGTTGATTACGATTACATAATCACCTGTATCTACGTGAGGAGTGAAAACTGGTTTGTTTTTTCCTCTTAATACGCTTGCCACTTCGGAAGCTAAACGTCCTAATGTGCAGCCTTCAGCATCTACTACATACCATTTTCTTTCAATCTTATCTGGATTAGCCATAAAACTGTTCATGGATTTCCCTCCTGTAATTCAATCTTTAAACTATAATTATCTCTATAATGAAAAATATCTTTCCGGGGCTTTGGTAAGATACTTTCGCACTACGTCATACTCGATTATTATAGTATACTGTTCCGTGTGTGTCAATCATTTTTTCGTGATTTTTCCAGGTTTTTTCAGCTTTCTTTGACTTCCGCTCACCCAAAACACCTTGCGGGCCATTACCGGTGAATTCTGACGGTTTCCTGACACTTTTCAGGATCTCCTGACCTCAACCGTACCCTCCGGCATTTCAGCACTCTCAGATCCGGCACTCTTTCAGTCTCCTGCGATGTTCCCGGTAATCCGGAAGTTCTGCCTCCACGATTTTCCAGAAATTCTTCGAATGGTTCATCTCCCTGCGGTGTGCCAGTTCGTGTACCACCACATAATCCAGCAGCTCCGGTGCAAGCAGTACCAGTTTCCAGTTAAAGTTCAGATTGCCCTTGCTGCTACAGCTCCCCCAGCGTGTTTTCTGTTCCCGGATAGTGATCCTGCCATAATCCACACCCATTCTCAAAGCAAAATATGCTGTTCGTTCCGGGAAAATCCGTTTCGCCCGCTCGATTCCTTCCCGACGCTGTTCTTCACTGATCATAATCTGATCTGTTTTCCTGTTTTCCACCTGCCGGATGTTCTTCAGAATCCAGTCCTTCTTCTCATCCAGAAATTTTTCCGCCTGCCTCTTCGTAATCCCATAGGGTGTCCGCAGAATCACCTGTCCGTTCCGGTCAATCTGAATCGCAATCGTCTTTCTGCGGGAGCGGATCCACTGATACGAGATGTCCATCTTTTTTCGCCTCCCATTCCGGATACCGGATCTCTACCAGAGTCAGCCCTTCCGGCCGCGCGGTCTCTCCGGCAAGCTCTCTGTTTTTTCCTTCCAGAATCTCTTTGACATGTTCCGGCGGATAATAACCCCCACCTACACGGATCAGGGTTCCTGCTATGATCCGCACCATATTGTACAAAAATCCATTTCCCCTGATCCGTATCGTGATCACATTATCTTCCGACCGGTGAATGTCAAGTTCATAGATCGTACGAACCGTATTCTCCACCTCCGGTTTATAGGTGGAAAAACTTTTAAAATCATGTTCTCCGATAAGATATCCAGCTCCCTGCCGCATCTTTTGCACATCCAGAGGATAATAATAAAAATACGTGTACAGCCGTTTCGTCGGATCCGGGAACTGCCGGTTGTAGATCTTATACTCATATGTCTTTATGGTTTCCTGAAACCGCGGATGAAAATCTTCCGGCACCTGACAGGAATCCTGGATACGGATATCCTGTGGCAGCCGTGTATTCAGCGCATAGGAAAACTTCTCCGCAGGCATCCGTGCCTCTGTGTCAAAAACTGCGACATTGCCCAGCGCATGCACACCGGCATCGGTACGGCTGGCTCCGATCACCTCTGTCTCAGTTCCGAGGAATTCCGAGAGACACCGGTTCAGAACTTCCTGCACCGCCAGACCGTTCGGCTGTACCTGCCAGCCACAGTAGTTGGTTCCATCGTAGGCAACCGTCAATTTTACTCTTTTCATTTTTCTTCCTTTCAAAGTTTCCACGTTTTCACAAATATAACTATTTGCTGTAAAGTAAAAATGCTGTTCTCCGGCCCATCATGAACCGGAAAACAGCTTGCTTCACCAATCAATTCTATTCATAACTGTTCAGCATCTCGCAGAATACTGTCAACCGGTTACTTTTTAAATACCGACTACCCGAAATACGATACTGAGTGCCAGATAACCTGCCACTACCAGATATGCCAGATAATCTCTTTTTTCATATGCCAGCGGTTTCATCTGTGTTCTTCCGTCACCGCCGTGGTAACATCTCGCTTCCATCGCCATTGCAAGATCGTTGGCTCTGCGAAAGGCAGAGATGAATAATGGCACCAGCAGCGGAACCATATTTTTTACTTTCTGGATCAGATTACCGGTCTCAAAGTCGGCTCCACGTGCCATCTGTGCTTTCATGATCTTGTCTGTTTCTTCCATCAAAATCGGAATAAACCGAAGGGCGATAGACATCATCATGGCGATTTCATGAACCGGCACATGAATCTTGTTCAGCGGCCGAAGCAGTCGTTCCAGACCATCGGTCAACTGGTTCGGTGTAGTAGTCAGTGTCATGATCGATGCACCGATGATCAGAAATACCAGACGGATACCCATCTTGATGGCGAGCCGGATACCTTCTTTGGTAATTTTCAGGATCCAGAATGACCATAATACTTCGCCCGGCGTAAAGACCAGATTAAAAAACATCGTAATCAGCAACAGCACCATGATCGGCTTTAATCCCTTTATCATAAATCCGAAAGGAACTTTGGACAAAACAATCATCGCCACCAGAAACAGTGCTGCCACCCCATATCCCAGCCAGGAAGAAAATACAAATAAAGATACAATATAGACCAGCGTACTCACGAATTTTACTCTGGGATCCAGACGGTGAAGAATGGAATCTGCCGGATAATACTGTCCGATTGTGATATCTCGCATCATTTGTGATCTTCCTCCTTTTTCCAGAGTGCCCGCAGGATCGATGTGGTTGCCTCATCTACATTGATGGCACTGGCATCCACATCCAGTCCTTTTTCTTTCAATGCATGCATGATATAAGTAATCTGGGGTGCCGCAAGTCCGATGGCCTCCAGCTCTTTATAATGTGCAAATACTTTTTTCGGTGCATCATCAAAAGTTTTTACTCCGTGATTCATAACGATGATCCGCTCCACGTATTTCGCAATATCTTCCATGCTGTGGGATACCAGAATAATGGTAATTCCTCTTGTCTCATGGAGACTTGCAATCTGATCAAGGATCTCATCCCTCCCCATAGGATCCAGTCCTGCGGTCGGCTCATCCAGGATCAGTACCTTGGGATTCATCGCCAGAACACCGGCAATGGCTACTCTTCGCTTCTGTCCTCCGGACAGTTCAAACGGGGACTTCGCATAATAACTTTCGTCCAGTCCCACATGTTCCAGGGCTTCTTTTGCCCGTTTTTCACATTCCTCCGGTGGAAGATTCTGATTTTTCGGTCCGAAACAGACATCGGTCAGTACATCGGTCTCAAACAACTGATGTTCCGGATACTGGAAGACCAGTCCTACCTGACTTCTCAGTCCACGAAGAGGAAATTTGTCTGCCCAGATATCCTGTCCCTCAAAATAAATATGTCCTTCTGTCGGACGGATCAGTCCATTAAAATGCTGGATCAGGGTGGATTTTCCACTTCCGGTATGTCCGATGATTCCAACAAACTGTCCCTGCGGTATTTCCAGATTGACATCTTTTAACGCATGCATCTCATAAGCACTGCCCGGATTATAAGTATATCCTACGTGTTCCAGTTTTATAGATTCTTTCCCCTGTGGCAGTTCTTTCTTTTCTTTTTTCGGGGTATGCTCCGGCAGTTTCCAGCCTTTCGGTACGCGAATCTCCGGTCTGCTCAGTGCATCCACAAGTTCCGGGATTGTCAGAATACCATCCGGGATTGCAAGACCTGCCTCTTTCAGATCATACGCCAGCAGCGTAACCTGAGGAACATCCAGACGGTACTTTTTCAGCTGATCTACTCTGGAAAAAATCTCTTTCGGAACACCGTGCATCACAATGTGTCCGCGATCCATCACATACACATCGTCAGCAAATACAACTTCTTCCATATAATGAGTAATCAGAATAACCGTTACCCCTTCTTTTTTGTTCAGTTCCCGTACTGCTTTCAGTACTTCTTTTCGTCCGTTGGGATCCAGCATGGCAGTTGGCTCATCCAGAACGATACATTTCGGATGCATTGCCATAACGCCTGCAATAGCTACACGCTGTTTTTGTCCGCCGGACAGTTTGTTTGGTGAATGATGGCGGTAAGCGGTCATTCCCACCGCTTTCAGACTCTCATCCACCCGCTTCCAGATATCTTCTGTGGGAACACCCAGATTTTCCGGGCCAAATCCCACATCTTCTTCTACAACTGTGCCGATGATCTGATTATCCGGATTCTGAAAAACCATGCCGGCCTTCTGACGGATATTCCAGATATCTGCATCCGAAGCGGTATCCATATGATCCACCCACAGAGTTCCCTCCGTAGGCACCAGCAAACCATTGATATGTTTTGCCAGCGTGGACTTTCCGCTTCCGTTATGTCCTAAAATAGCGATAAACTTTCCTTCCTCTATATCCAGATCCACGTGGTCAATGGCTCTGTTAACTTCCGGTTCTTCACCCTCTTCTTCGTACCTCAGATAGTCGAAGGCTAGTTTTGCTGCTTTTATGATTCCCATTGCCTCTCCATTTCTTTCTTACGAAATTGTTATTCTTTGTTTGTAACTGTTCAGTACCTTCACAGTTACGAGCCAAAATGCATAAAAAATCACCTTCGGTGATGGCATTTTGGCTTGTATGTCTCGGGATTTTGACATATTCATGTCAAAACACCTCGCGGGACAGTGGCTACTGAATAGTTACCTTTGTTTTTTCTATAGCGACTGCCACAGAAAAATAGGCCTGATTGCGTGTTTTTTCGCATATCAAGCCTAATTGTATCTGATTTTCTTTTATATTACAAGTTTTTCCTGTTGGAATTCGCAAATTTGTTACTGCTCACTCCGTTCTCAGCAGCACGCTTCGCGATGTAAAGGATTTATGCCTCTGGAGTCTTCTCCTGCTCTGCCATTCCTGTCAGTTCGTCAATCAGTTCCCAGATTTCTTCCCGTCCCTGTTTGGTCTGGGCAGAAAACGGAATAATCTTTGTTCCCGGTACTACCTGCAGTCCCTGTCGAACCAGTTTTATCTGTTTTTGCACCTGGCTTCTCTTGATCTTATCCAGTTTTGTCGCAATAATAACCGGTTCATAACCATGATCCAGAATCCATTTATACATGATCTTATCATTGTTTCCCGGCTCATGGCGGATATCCACCAGCAGAAATACACAGCGGATCTCTTTTGATTTGTGAAGATAATCTTCGATCATCTTGCCCCACTTTGCTTTAATTTCTTCCGAAGCCTTTGCATAACCGTATCCCGGAAGATCCACCAGATAAATCGCTTCATTCACATTATAGAAGTTGATCGTCTGTGTCTTTCCCGGTGCGGCGCTGGTACGTGCAAGGGATTTCCGGTTCATCAGTCCGTTGATCAGGGAAGATTTACCCACATTGGATTTTCCTGCGAATGCCACTTCCGGTCTTCCGGTCTCCGGCATTTTACTGGTGATACCGCACACGATATCCAGAGATACATTTTTTATAATCATAGGTTTCTCCTTCTATACCAGTGCTTCTTTCAGCACCTGCTCCATCTTTTCTACAAACACAATGGTAAGATCATCTTTTATCTCTCCATCAATTTCTTCCACATCCGGCCGGTTCTGATCCGGCACTAAAATCTTTGTGATACCGGCATATTTTGCAGCCAGCATTTTTTCCTTCAGCCCGCCGATCGGAAGTACCCGTCCCCGCAGGGTGATCTCACCTGTCATGGCAAGATTTGCACGCACAGCCCGTCCGGTGATGGCGGAGAGCATCGCCGTCGCCATAGTGATACCTGCAGACGGTCCGTCTTTCGGAACAGCTCCTTCCGGTATGTGAATATGCAGATCATGCTCTTTGAAAAATTCCGGCTTGATACCATACCGGTCTGCCACAGAGCGAATATAGCTGATACCTGCCTGTGCAGACTCTTTCATCACATCTCCAAGCTGTCCGGTCAGAAGAAAATCTCCTTTCCCCGGCATCAGATTGACTTCGATCTGTAAGGTATCTCCGCCAACGCTTGTCCATGCCAGCCCACGCACGATACCAACCTCATCTTTTTCATTGACTTTCTGGTAGGTATAACGGGATCTGCCCAGAAAATCTTCCAGATTGTCTTTTGTTATTACCACCTGTTTTTCTTTTTCCTGCAGGATCTTTCTTGCAGATTTTCTGCAGATCTCACCGAATTTTCTCTCCAGATTACGCACACCGGCTTCTTTGGTGTATCCTTCAATAATGTCTTTTAATACCTCATCCCCGATTACCAGCTGGCTTTCTTTCAGACCATTGGCCTTGATCTGTTTTGGAATCAGATGTTCTCTCGCAATGTGTTCTTTTTCATTTTCCGTATAACTGGAAATCTCGATGACTTCCATACGATCCATCAGAGGACGAGGAATGGATTGAGGATCATTTGCTGTCGCAATAAACAGTACCTCCGAAAGATCCAGTGGAAGATCTACATAATGATCGGCAAATTTACTGTTCTGCTCAGAGTCAAGAACCTCTAACAGAGCAGATGCCGTATCTCCCTTGTAATCACTGCTTACCTTATCAATCTCATCCAGAAGCATCAGCGGATTTTTTACACCTGCCTGAATCAGCCCGTTGGCGATCCGCCCCGGCATGGCTCCCACATACGTCCTTCTGTGTCCGCGTATCTCTGCTTCATCCCTGACACCGCCAAGACTGATTCGGACATATTTTTTATTCAATGATCGTGCTACTGAGCGCGCGATCGATGTTTTTCCGGTTCCGGGCGGTCCGACCAGACAGAGGATCGGGCTACTTCCCTTCTTTGTCAGTGTCCGCACAGCAAGGAACTCCAGAACTCTTTCTTTTACTTTTTCCAGACCGTAATGATCAGCCTCCAGAATCTGACTGGCTTTATCCAGATTCCTGTTATCTCTGGATGCTTTCTCCCAGGGCAGCTTTAACAGTGTCTCAATATAACCTCTCGACACGCTGCTCTCTGAATTGTTATAGCCAAGGCTCTTAAACCGGCGGATTTCTTTGATCAGACGTTCTTTGATCTCTTTCGGTGCCTGCAGTTTTTCTGCTTCCTGCATAAAGTGATCCCCGTCAGATACGGTGTCATCTTCTCCCAGCTCTTCCCGGATCAGTTTCAGCTGTTCCCGGAGGATATAGTCTCTCTGATTCTTATCAATCCGCTGTTTTACTTTTTCCTGAATCTCCGTGCGAAGACGCATCACTTCGATCTCATTTGACAGAATCACACCCAGAATCTCATACCGTTCACTGAAAGATGTCGATTCCAGAATCTGCTGTCTCTGTTTGAACGTCAGTGGGATATTCACAGCAATATGATCTACCAGATCCGTGATGTCATCGATTTCCAGTGTCTGTCTCACCTGCTCCTGATTCATTTTCTGATTTTCTTTGCAGTATACGCTGAACAGTTCTCTCATACTGAGAAGCATCGCTTCTTTTACCGTATCCGGAAGATTCTCTTCTTCCTGCTCCATCACATCTACTTCGGCTTCCAGATAAGACGTACCGTCTTCCAGCTGCATCAGTTCTGCCCGTTCCATACCTTCTACAAGCACACGAAGCATATCTTTCGGCACTTTTGCTACCTGTTTGATCATGGCAACAGTACCGATCTTATACAGATCATCTTCTGAAGGCTCTTCCACCTTCGGATCTTTCTGGGTGATCAGAAAGATTCTCTGATCTTTGGTCATAGCCTCTTCGATTGCCCGGATGGATTTTTTCCGACTCACATCAAAATGAACGATCATATCGGGTAAAATCGTGATTCCACGCAGGGCAACTGCCGGCATTACCTGTGTTTCATTTGTCATCTGTTACCTCCCGTCAGGCGGTTTCCGTTCTTCCTGCTCTCTTGGTTCCCCGTCTTTTGGAGGAACGTGCCGGCTTTTTTTCCGGATTCTCTTCGATAGTCACAACTGGTTTTCCTTTGCCGGTTACCGCCTCTTTGGTGATTACGCATTTTTTCATGTTTTCATTGGACGGGGCTTCATACATCACATCCATCATAGTCTTTTCGATCACGGAACGCAGACCTCTTGCTCCGGTCTTTCTCTCCATAGCTGTTTTTGCCACTTCCCGAAGTGCATCCGGCTCAAATTCCAGATCCACGCCGTCCATATCCATCAAGGCTTTGTATTGTTTTACCAGAGAGTTCTTCGGTTCCTGAAGGATTCGTACCAGTGCATCCTCATCCAGTGCATCCAGAGATACCACAACCGGTACACGTCCGATGAATTCCGGAATCAGCCCGAACTTGATAAAGTCCTGAGGCATCACTTCTTTCAGGATCTCGCCCACGTTTTTTTCATGTTTCATACCGAGAGACCCGTTAAATCCAATGGTCTTGGTATCCATACGACTTTCGATGATCTTTTCCAGACCTTCGAACGCCCCACCACAGATAAACAAAATATTGGTAGTATCAATCTGGATAAATTCCTGCTGAGGATGTTTTCTTCCACCCTGTGGCGGAACAGATGCAACCGTGCCTTCCACGATTTTCAGAAGTGCCTGCTGCACACCTTCACCGGATACATCCCTGGTAATGGAAGTATTTTCGGATTTTCTTGTAATTTTATCAATCTCATCGATGTAGATGATTCCCTGCTGTGCCCGCTCGATATCATAGTCAGCGGCCTGGATAATCTTAAGCAGAATGTTTTCCACGTCTTCTCCTACATAACCGGCTTCTGTCAACGTAGTGGCATCTGCGATCGCAAAGGGAACATTCAGCATTCTTGCCAGATTCTGCGCCAGGAAAGTTTTACCGGAACCGGTAGGACCAAGCATCAGAATATTACTTTTCTGCAATTCCACATCATTTTTTCTGCCTGAGAGGATTCTCTTGTAATGGTTGTATACAGAGACTGCCAGTACCTTTTTTGCCTCGTCCTGACCGACTACATATTCATCTAGAACTTCTTTCATCTCCATCGGCGTCATCAGATTAATATCACTTCCGGACATCCGATCTCTGGCAACTTCTTCTTCAATGATCTCTGAGCAGATTTCCACACACTCATCACAGATATAAGATCCGTCCGGACCTGCGATCAGTTTGCGTACCTGATCTTCTGTCTTTCCGCAAAAAGAGCAGCGAATTTTATAATCCCCGTTTTTTATTGCCATAGGTTTCCTATTTCCTTTCTGATACTTATAAGAGGGCGCCACCTGTACAGGCAGCCCCCTCTTATCTTTACTTTATTTTTATCTCTTTGTGATCACATCATCGATCAGACCATATGCTTTTGCTTCTTCAGCGGTCATATAGTTATCACGTTCGGTATCCAATGCGATCTTTTCCAGCGGCTGACCTGTGTTAGCTGCCAGAATCGTATTCAGTCTGTGTCTTGTCTTCAGAATCTGATCTGCTACGATCTGAATCTCTGTAGCCTGTCCTCTGGCTCCACCTGAGGGCTGATGGATCATAATCTCGGCGTTTGGCAGGGCCAGACGTTTTCCTTTTGTTCCACCGGACAGCAGGAACGCTCCCATGCTGGCAGCAAGTCCCATACAGATAGTAGATACATCACACTTGATGTACTGCATCGTATCGTAAATCATCATACCGGCAGTTACGGATCCACCCGGGCTGTTAATATACAGCTGGATATCTTTTCCCGGATCTTCGGATTCCAGAAATAACATCTGTGCGGCGATCAAATTGGCGCTCACATCCGTTACCTCTTCTCCGAGGAAAATAATACGGTCTTTCAGCAGACGGGAGTAGATGTCATAACTTCTCTCTCCACGGCTTGTCTGTTCAACAACGTAAGGTACTAAACTCATATTCAGGCCTTCCTTCTATTCTTAGAATGGACGCGGGTTTTTACTTCTTACTCTTCTGTTTTTTCTACTTCTTTTGCAGCTTCTGCCAGAATAGTAACTGCTTCCTGAACAGCCATATCTTTCTTCATCTGTTCTTTCTCAGCGTCACCCAGCATCTCTTTCAGTTTGTCAGCTTCCATTTTGTACATTTCAGCCATCTTAGCGATCTCTTCGTCGATCTTTTCATCAGCGATCTCGATTGCTTCAGCTTCTGCGATCTTCTCCAGAACCAGTCTTGTCTGAATTCTCTTCAGAGCCTGTGGTTTCATCTGTTCCTGCAGAGAAGCCAGAGTGGTTCCTGTGAACTGCATATACTGATCCATAGTCAGTCCCTGAGACTGCATTCTTCTTGCGAAGTCATCAATCATCTGATTAACCTGAGTATCCAGCATAGCATCCGGAATCTCCATGGTAGCGTTTGCTACTGCTGCGTCTACAGCTGCGTCTTCTTTTGCACGTTTTGCTGCATCAGCTTTTTTCTCTTCCAGGTTTTTCTTGATGTCTGCTTTGTACTCTTCCAGTGTATCGAACTCGGAAACATCTTTTGCGAACTCATCGTCCAGTTCCGGCAGTTCTTTTACTTCGATTTTCTTAACGGTGCATTTGAATACTGCAGGTTTTCCAGCCAGTTCAGCTGCCTGATAATCTTCCGGGAAAGTAACGTTTACTTCTTTTTCTTCACCGATGTTTACACCTACCAGCTGCTCTTCAAATCCTGGAATGAAAGATCCTGATCCGATAGTCAGCGGATAATCTGTTCCTTTACCACCGTCAAATGCTTCGCCATCAACGAAACCTTCGAAATCCAGTGTTACTTTATCTCCGTCTGCAACGGCTCTGTCATCCACATCCAGTACTCTGGAGTTTTCTTCCTGTTCTTTTCTCAGTTCGCCTGCGATCTCTTCTTCTGTTACTTCCAGATCTGCTTTCGGAACTTCCAGTCCTTTGTACTCACCCAGAGTTACTTCCGGTTTCAGAGCAACTTCTGCTGTGAAGATGAACGGTTTTCCGCTTTCCAGCTGTGTAACAGCGATAGACGGCTGAGATACGATTGTTTCTTCACACTCATCCAGTGCTTTGGAGTATGCTTCCGGAATCAGAGCATTGGCTGCATCTTCATAAAATACGCCTACGCCGTACATTTTTTCAATCATCTTACGAGGAGCTTTTCCTTTACGGAATCCCGGGATGTTAATTCTGTTTTTCTGTTTCTGGTATGCACCCTGAATTGCTTTTTCCAGTTCTTCAGCGGAAACTTCAATTGTCAGTTTCGCCATGTTCTTTTCCAGTTTTTCTACTGCTACGCTCATGTTCTATAGTTCCTCCTTCAATTTCTTATGGAAATCATTTTCTAATTGTATTATTGCTAATTGCAGGCTCTTTTTCAGTTTCCTGCACCTTTGCATAGATTTTTCCATACTCATACATCTGAGTAGTATATCATAAGCCCTTTAAAAACGCCAGCTTTTTTTGCGGTTTTAAGGGCTTTTTCCTGATTTTTAAGACTCTTTGCACAATTTCTCTCGGAAACGTGCATGCTTCCATCACGGCATTACTGTCTGTAAATAATAGATGCCTTGATTTCCTCTGCTTTTTTCTCATCCTGCAGCCGTGCGATCAGTGCCGCTGCAAAGTCTATTGCCGTTCCCATACCGCGGCTTGTGATCACATGATCGGTAACCGCTACTGTTCCTTCTCCGATGGTTGCTCCGGTCAGTCTCTCTTCAAATCCTGGGTAACATACCGCTTCTTTTCCATTTAGGATACCCAGATCCCCGAAAACGCTTGGTGCCGCACAGATTGCTGCCAGTTGTTTTCCTTTTGTATCCCAGTCACACAGCATATCCGTCAGCGGTTTGTATGCACCAAGATGTCTGGTTCCAGGCATTCCTCCCGGCAGAACCAGCATTTTACCCTCTGTAAAATCTGTTTCTTCAAAGAGGGCATCTGCCTCCACTTTGATCTTATGAGAGCCTTCGATCATTTTTCTTCCCATGATAGATACTGTCTCCACCTCTTCTCCGGCCCGCCGTAACAGATCCACTACAGTCAGTCCTTCAATCTCTTCAAATCCATCTGCCAGAAATACATATACTTTACTCATCGCTTTCCTCCCTGCATACCCTTCAATCGTCTGTCATGTTCTTAATAAATACGCATTATATTTCTATATTTTATACTTCCCGTCCCTTTTTTACACAGGCTTTCATTGCTTCGAAAACCGCACTTCGCAGTCCTTTTTCTTCCAGCACCCGGACAGCTTCGATTGTTGTTCCCTTCGGAGAGCAGACCATATCTTTCAGTTCCCCCGGGTGTTTACCGGTCTCAAGAACCATTTTTGCGCTTCCGAGTACCGCCTGTGCCGCAAAGCGGTACGCCTGTGCTCTCGGCATGCCGTCTGCCACGGCTGCATCTGCCATCGCTTCAATAAACATAAATACATACGCCGGTGAACTTCCGCTTACACCGACCACCACATCGATCATATCCTCTTCCACGATCTCCGTTTTTCCAAATCCGGCAAAGATCCGGCAGACCGTATCCACATCTTCGCTGCTGCATTTTGCATTGCCGCAGACACAGCTCATGCCCTCACCTACCAGTGCCGGTGTATTCGGCATGGTGCGGACAATCTTTAACGTTTTTTCAAACAATCCCTCTATCCATGTCAGTTTCTTTCCCGGTGCAATAGAAACAACAATGGTATCATCGGCTACAACATCCCGGATCTCTTTGATCACATCTTCATAATAAAATGGTTTTACTGCCAGAATCAGAACTTCTGCAAATGCTGCCACTTCCCGGTTATCTGCAGTCATTGCAATCCCCAGTTCTTCTTTTTTCTTTTCACGGCTGACCTCTGTTTTTGCGGAAGCAAGGATATCCACCGGTGCTACCACCTGATTTTTTATGATTCCGCCGATCATCGCGGACGCCATATTTCCACATCCGATAAATCCAATTTTCATCTTTTTCTCCTTCTGCTGTAATATATATATTATTATTTTGCTTATATCAAATATATTTTTGAAAATTTTAGAAACTTCTCATCCGTTTTTTCCAAGTATTCTGAATGTTCGTTCTCTCAGGTTTTATAACGATCCATTCGGACGAATTTTGCATTCACAAGATCGTTTTCATTTAACGGGCGTTTCCATGTTCGGCAGTTGCATTTTGTTCCCTTCACATGCTGATCACAGCTCAATCCCAGAGAACATACCGTCGGTCCTCCGCACTCGGAGGCAACCACCATATCATTTCCAATATACAATAAAATATGCTGATATCGTTCCCCGTTATAACAGGTACAGATCGCATCTCCCGGCTGCAGTTCTTCCCGGCTGACCTCCTGCCCGTACCGGGCAAAATTGTCAGCGTTCAGATCGGCACCAAAATCATATCCGTTCTGTGTATACGCATACATCAGAAGCCCGGAGCAGTCCACACCTCCGTCCTGGGGTCCATTGCCTCCCCAGATGTACTGGGCATCCAGCAGTTTCAAAGCTGTCTTGCATACCGCACTGTCCGTTACTGTCACCGTGCAGGTCGCTTCTTTCGTTCCCATGCTGACCGTGATGATTGCAGTGCCTTCTCCCACGGCCGTTATTTTTCCTCTGGAAACTTCTGCCACACTGGGATCAGAACTCGTCCACTGCATGTATTTCCACCGGGTGGTATCCTGCGGCTGCCACTGTGTCAGAAGATTTGCCGTCTCCCCCCGGAGCAGGGTAATTGATTCCTTATTCAGTGTCAGACTCTCTAATGGCAGGTCTTTTTCTTTTTTTATCGAAGTGTCCTTTTTCCCCTCACTGTCTACCCAATATCTGCCGACCCAGGTGTCCATCAGCATCCTGCCATCGGTTCCCACATAATACTCATCGATCCATCGTCCGGTCTGCAACACACCGTTTTTGTCAAAATCATACCAGTTATCATCAATCTTTCGCCATCCGGTAACGCAGTAACCATTCTCATCAAAATAATACCATTTATTATCGATCTCTTTCCACTGCCACGCCGGCCAGATTCCATCCTCCTCCTGATACCACCAGTTGTTTTCTTCCTGCTGCCAGGTGCCTGCCAGAACAGTGTCAGGTACCTGTATATTTATCGCTGCAAGGCACAGCAGTACTCCGGCAAGATATTTGTATCTTCTTTTTTTCAACTCTCTACGCCCCTTTTTATAGTTACTGTTCACTCCGTGCTCAGTAACACGCTGCGCGATGCACTGAATCTATGCTGAACAGTAACTTTTTATACTCTGTTATCGCCAATTATAACACCGGATGGATGCATTTTCGAGAAAAATTTGTTATAATGAAAAAAATATCATGAGAAATGAGGTGATGGTCTGATGCTGACCTGTGATTATAAAGTACTTTCCATCGATGGTGACTATGCCCACCTGGAACGTCAGGACGCTGCGGAGAATGAACCGAAACTGGTGGCCCGTGCACTGCTTCCTGCAGAGATTTATGAGGGATGTATCCTTCATTATGAGATGATGCAGTATGAGATGAAAAACTGACGCAAAAAGATCATATCCACCTATCGTTTTATTATGAGGATATGATCTTTTTTACAGTTTTTTGATATTATGTCACCTGTTTATCCGGTACATCTGTTTTCAATTCCACTATTTTTTCATTGCTTCTTTCGCATATATCGTAGTCACCAGTTTCTCATAATCTGCCCGCTTTTCCAGTTCTCCGGCACTCTCCAGAATATCCTGTAACAGTTCAAAGGATTCTTTCTCGAACACCAGATTTTCTTTCCAGGTATCCTGACTCTGATAACGTTCCACGATCCTGGTGATCGTATCCAGATCATTTTCCTTAAACTGTGGCTGAATCACCTTCGCGATCTCCTCCGCCGTGTGGGAATTCACATAGTCCACTCCTTTTTGCAGACCGTCGGTAAACGCCTGGATGATCTCCGGATGTTTTTCGACGTAGCTGTTCTTTGCGCTGTAAGAAGTATAGGGCACATAACCGGAATCGACACCAAGCGAAGCAACCACAAAGCCATCCCCGTTCTTTTCAAGTGTCGTGGCCGCCGGTTCAAATTCCACTGTGAACTCCCCTTTTCCACCCGAGAAAGCTGCAGCAGTAGAACCAAAATCAATGCTCTGGTCAATCGAAAGATCCTTTGCCGGATCCAGACCATTCTCTTTCAGGATATACTCAAAAACCATCTCCGGCATACCACCTTTTCGTCCTCCCAGCACTTCTTTTCCTTTCAGGTCACTCCACTGAAAATCCGCCATCTCTTCCCTTGCTACCAGAAAGTTTCCCGCACGCTGGGTTCCCTGTGCGAAGTTTATCACCGGGTCGTTGGCGCCTTCAAGATACGCGTACACGGATGCTTCCGCTCCCATAAATCCGATCTGCGCCTCCCCGGAAATGACCGCTGCCATCGTCTTATCCGCCCCGTACCCGGTCACCAGTTCGAGGTCGAGGCCTTCCTGTGTAAAATATCCATTTTCCATCGCGACATACTGTGGGGCATAAAAGATCGAATGTGCCACCTCATTCAGGGTAACCTTTGTCATTTCATTCTCTTTTTCCCCACATCCGGCAAACAGACTGACCACCCCGAAAGCCATCAGCCCTGTTATGAATTTTACTTGTTTCATCCTAACCTCCTGGGTCTGTTTCATAATATTACATTATGGAAAACCAGGCTGGAAGGTGCCAATTCTGATAAATTATATTCTTTATGTCTACTCCAATTTTATCAGACAAAAGATTCCGTGTTCTGTATTTACCACTATTCCGGCAAATTCCCTTTTGCAATATTTTCTTTCAGAATCTGATCTGTCACTTCAAAAAGTTTTTCTGAACCGCGTTTTGTTTTTCGCTGTCTTCCGTACACTTTTTCAGCATTTACCTCATGTTCTTTCCAGTCGCCGCCGTCGTTACTGTCGTTTAATAGCAGTGGCTGCAGGTTATCCATGGCACGGGCAAATTTCGCCTCCGGCGTCTGAAATGCTTCGAACTCATCGACAATCCGAACCAGTTCCTGCTTCTGATCTTCCGGGAGCAGGGAAAAAATCCGCTCTTTTGCTGCATCTTCTCTGGCTTTCTGCGTTTTCAGACCGTCTGCGTCATATGCATAGGTATCTCCGGCATCGATCTCCACGATATCGTGTATCAGGCACATCAGCATCACCCGTCCGATATCCACCGGCTCGTTGGAGTATTCCCGCAACAGATACGCCATGATCGCCATATGCCATGCGTGTTCCGCATCGTTTTCGTTTCTGCCATGACCGGACAGATGGGTCTGGCGGAAAATATTCTTTTCTTTATCAATTTCCAGAACAAATTCCAGCTGTTGTTTTAATCTCTCATCCATATTTTTCTCCTTCTGCGCATGCTCTCTTTATTTATCTCCGGTTATCCGGCACTGATCAACTCTCATATAAACACAGACTTTGACTCGTTGCACACGGAAATCAAATACCATAAAAGAAAAACTACCGTCAACTTCTACCCCGGATGTTGACAGTAGTTTTTCTCCGACTCTCATCAGATAGCCAGCAGATTTTTGATTGCTTCCATATAAATCAGCACAGACTCTTCCATGCCGGATACCAGAATATACTCATCCGCGCTGTGGATCCGATAATCGATGCCTGGCATCTCCGGACCGAAAGCGATGATATTTTTCAGAGATTTTGCGTAAGTCCCGCCGCCGATCACCATCGGTTTGTTCTCGGTATCTCCGGTTACATCTACATACGCTTTATACAATGCTTTCACCAGTGGAGAATCTGCCGGGAAGAACAGGGATTCCCCTACGCTCCGGATCTCTATACGACCATTTTCGTCTTCCAGTTTTCCTTCACACATGCTGCGAAGCTCCTCTTCTTTCAGAGTAACCGGAACACGGATATCGATGGTACAGGAGATTACACCGTCCTCAGTCTTTACGATACCGTTACAGAAAGTAAGATCTCCGTAAGCATCGGCAAACTTCAGTCCGATTCCTGCACCATCGCAGGAAGTTCCCAGATGGGTATTATAGAAGGTAACAAAATCATCTTCAAATCCTGCTTTTTCCAGGCATTCGAAGGTAACCCCTGCTGCATTGACACCCAGCGTCGGTGTGCTTGCATGTGCCGGAACACCTTTGGCATAGATGGTCAGGGTTCCATTTTCTTCGGTTACTTTATATTCCTGCAGTTTTGTCTCGGAAAGTGCTGCTTCCAGTCTTTCCTTCAGACCGTCTTCTGCCGGGATCACCGTGTTGCAGGAGTCGCAGACCGCATTTACCACAAATCCTCCGTTCATGGAGATGATCTTTGTGTTTTTGGAATACGCCATCATGTGCACGCCGCCTTTTTCCCCGTGGATACACGGATAGCTTGCATCCGGTGTAAAACCACAGGAGAGTTCCTCAGCGACTTCATTATAGTGTTCCATACATTTGGACCCGGTTTCCTCGTTGCATCCCATGATCAAGCGGACACGTTTGTTTAATTTCACACCGGAATCCCGCAGTAGTTTCATCGCATACAGTGCTTCCAGAACCGGTCCTTTGTCATCGGTTGTTCCGCGGCCGTACACATAGTCGCCGTCGCGCGTCAGGGTAAATGGATCGTGTGTCCAGTCACCGCCTGCCGGCACGATATCCAGATGACCGGCGATACCAACGATCTCGTCTCCCTCACCCATCTCTGCATATCCGCAGTAGTTATCCAGATTCACGGTCTTAAATCCCAGTTCTTCCGCGATTTTCAGTCCTACTTTCAGTGCTTTTGCAGGTCCTTCTCCAAAAGGCATTCCCTCTGCCGGTGTCCCAAGCTGAGAATCAATGGCAACCAGTCTTCCCAGGTTCGTCAGCATCTCGTCTGTCAAAGCATGGATTTCTTCTTTTATACTCATTAATCTTTCCTCCAAATTTTCATTTAATATGCTAAGTATACCAGATAATGGAATTGTTGACAATTTACATTTTTGTAGTTGCAGGATTCATCCTATTCAGGGTTACTGTTCAGGTTCATCCGGACTAACAGGACAAAGCCTTGCCTGACAGCTGTTTTCCTGTACAAAATCATGAAAACAGCAGGATTTTTTTGTGCTATTTTTCTGGCTTCTTTTGATGACTTCCGTTTCAAAAACTGTTACACTTGGAACATAACGCTATATTATATGTTATTGGAGGTTTTTACAAATGAATCACAAAAACTTTGACTGGGGCTACTTTCTGAAGCACATTGCGATCATCGCAGTACCGGTAGCACTTCAGAACCTGCTTACCACAACAGGCAGTATGGTGGATACGATCATGCTTGCTTCGATCGGTGAAAAAGCTGTGGGAGCCGTTGGTCTGTGTGCACAGTTTTCCAGCCTGATGTTCGCCGGATACTGGGGATTTGTCGGCGGCGGTATGCTGTTTTTCTCTCAGTACTGGGGAGCCAGGGATCATGACGGCATCACCCGTTCCTATGGAATGACACTGCTTTTCATGATGACGGTAGGTGTTCTTTTCGCCTGTCTTGCCATCTTCGCACCGGAATTTGTCATGGGTGTGTACACGGACAAGCCGGAGATCCAGAAAATCGGGATTTCGTATCTGCGTATCGTCGGATTTGCCTATCCGCTTCAGGTCATCGCAATGGCTGCCAGTGCCCTGCTTCGCTCCATCGAACAGGTGAAGATTCCGCTCTACGGTGGTATCGCTTCCGTTGTCGCTAACTGTTTCTTCAACTACCTGTTCATTTTCGGAAAGTTCGGTCTTCCGAAAATGGGTGCAGCAGGAGCTGCCGTCGGAACTGTTATGGCGGGTATCGTAAATGTCCTGATTCTGGTCATCTGCATTCTGTATAAGAGAATCCCGTATGTTCTGGAGTTTTCCAGACATTTTCGCTGGAGTAAGGTCTATGTAAAACAGTACCTGGAAAAATGTTTCCCGATCATCTGTAATGAAGTATTTATCGGTGTCGGAAATATGCTGATCAATATAGTTCTCGGTCGTCAAAGCGAGCAGGCTATCGCTGCTGTCGCCGTCTTCCGTACCCTGGAAGGACTGATCATCGCCTTTTTCAGCGGATTTTCCAATGCTGCCTCCGTTCTCGTCGGAAAAGAGGTTGGCGCAGGTAATCACGAAGTCGCTTATCAGAGAGCAAAGCGTCTAGTCTATCTGTGCAGCGGCATCATCGCAGTTGCCTGTCTTACCCTGTTACTGATCCACAACCCACTGTTACATACACTGGGGCTTTCCGGTGAATCCTATCGGATCGGTACCGGTATGCTGATCATCTATAGTATGGCAGCAATCATCCGTATGGGAAACTGGGCGCAGAACGATACCTACCGTTCTGCCGGCGATGCGGCATTTGGATCGATTCTTGAGATTACGTTTATGTATCTGATGGTTCTGCCTTTCGTATATCTCTCGAACTTTTATTTCCATGCGCCGTTCCTTCTCGTTTTTGCCTTCTGCTATATTGACGAGCCGATCCGGTATACTCTGATGCAACACCATCTTTATTCCGGAAAATGGATCCGTCCGGTATCCGGACCGGGACTTGCCACGATTGATGCTTTCCGTCAGAAACATGGAATTAAAATAAAGCAGAAATCTGCAGCATCTGTAAAATAATGTAGAAAAGAGAAGAATATTTCGGGAACGATTCTCTGAAATGTTCTTCTCTTTTTATATTCTAGTACAGCGTTTCATAAATAACTATACCATACACGCGGGATACGGATTCGAGTGTGCAGGTTTAAAAACGTAGGCGTAGCGGGCTACGCTGAGGCTTTTAGACCTGTGCAATCGGATTCGTAAACAAGAGTATGGTGTAGTTATTTTGAAAACGCTGTGCTAGAGCTTGTCTGAAAAAGGCTTTTATTCCACCAGCTCTTTCCCTTCTGTATAAAAAATATTTTTTTGCATATTTTAATCCTATAATTACCTTTACGGAGGTCACTGCCCATGAAAGAGAAAGAAAACCAGAAACTGATCGATTCCTATGATTATCTGTCCAATGCGGCATCCACGCATGACTGCACCGGACTGATTCCGTCCGCACCGGTCAGTGAAGCAGAACTCGAATCTTATGAGGATGTCTATCATTACCGTCCTCCCAGAATGAAATCTTCTCCTGATACAGAAGAAAAATAGTCTGAAACTGTGTACCTGCCTGTCCTTTTCTTGCATTTTTAAAATTTCTCCTCTATTTTGCAATATTTTACTTTATATTTGCAAATTCTCACATTGTTTCTTTTCGATATATTCTGCTGTACGCTAAGAAAAACACAGACGATACGTCTGTTTGTATGGAGAAAGGAATAGGGATATGGACTATAAACGCATCAATGAGTTTCGGCTTCTTGGTCTGACCATTGCTTATTATCGCAAACTTCGTGGACTTACACAGGCAGAACTGGCAGAGGCAACAAACCTCAGCCGTACACATATCAGCAATATTGAGGCACCAAATGGAAAAACATCAATTTCTCTGAATAAACTTTTTGATATTGCAGATGTTCTGAAAGTTCCAGTGAAAGATCTGTTTGATTTTCGTGATACCTGACGAATCGCGACAGTCGATACGTTTTTGTAAAAGCACAGACTTTGACTCGTTGCTCTTGTAAAAAGAGACTGTTTTGTGAAAACTGAGGTATCCCCTTGAAAACATCACAAAATAGTCTCTTTTTCGTTCTGTTCTTTATTTTTTCTGACTCAGCGTGCTGTTATGATACGCACTGGACATCGTAACGTCCTCTCCGAACCACTCCGGCGGACAGTAGCTGTTCGCCTCCTCCTCGGTTGCAAACTCCACTTCTGCAAGAAGCAGTCCTCCATATCTTCCGTGAAAAACATCCAGTTCAATTGTCAGTCCGTTCTTCTCCGGGATGCGATAACGGGTTTTTGTGATCACCGTTCCGTCCGCTTTTTCCAGCAGATGTTCATAAGACTCTTTTGTCAATGGCAGATTATATTCTTCCCGCACCATCAGTCCCTTGGACTTGTAGGTCAGCACATAATCCTCTCCTTCTTTTCTCACCCGCACCACCGGTTCCGTGCAAAGATACGCCTGTTCCATCTCCATATGCGGATATTGTGCCAGATCTTCCGGCAATTTTTGGATCAGATACTTTCTTTCAATCTCCATCCCTTTTCTCCTTCTGCTCATTTTTGAACGTTTTCTGTTCTTTATTATAACTGCAAAATCCCGTAAACAAAAGTCCTTCTTCCCGCTTGTCTGTATTTTACAATATTGTTATACTGTTTTATGGAATGATACCGGGATTAAAAGAGTACGACGTACGGAACAATCCGGTATCAAAGGAATTTTCCAGAAAGGATGAATACCATGATAAATACTTCTCAGGATCTGAAAGATCTTCTTTTCCGGATCAACCGTAAAAGTTATCCGGCGTATAAAGACACAAAGGGCAGTTACCGTTTTCCGGGCTATGTACTCTCTATCGACCATGTACAGGGCGATCCCTTTGCCGCACCGTCGAAGCTCAGCCTTCATATCAAAGGTGCTCAGGCAGGTTTCCCGGAGGCTCTGTATGCGACACGCGAGATGCGGATCGCGCTTCAGGATCAGCTGATCCGTGGATTTGCTGCGCACATTGAAAAATACAGTTTTCGCGCCAAAGGTTCCGGAAAAAGCGGTCTGATCTCCATCTCAAGACCCGGACAGGAAATCCTGGAGCGTTCCGCCTGCACGATGGATGCAAAAAACGGTGATCTGACTCTTCGTCTGGAGGTCGGTTTTCCTGCAAACGGACGTACGGTCAATTCCGGTGAACTGATCAAGATTCTCTTTGATTTTCTTCCGGTCTGCGTGAAAGCTTCTCTTTTTTACCGGAATCTGGATGCACGGAAGCTGGAACAGGTGCGGGCACTTGCAGAAGATCAGACCTTTATCCGAAAAGAACTGGCTGCACGAAATCTTACCGCTTTTGTCGCAAACGGTGCTGTTCTTCCGCGGGAATCCGGCGTGTCTCCTCTTCCGATGAAAAACGGAATTCCCTTTGTCTCACCGGATTCCATGGCAGTCACACTGCATCTTCCAAACCACGGTACGCTGACCGGTATGGGAATCCCGTGTGGTATCACGCTGATCGTGGGTGGCGGTTATCACGGCAAATCCACTCTGCTTGAAGCGCTCGAACTGGGTGTCTATAACCATATTGCGGGAGACGGAAGAGAATATGTGATCACCAGAGATGACGCAGTAAAGATCCGTGCCGAGGACGGTCGAAGCATCAAACACACAGACATTTCTTTCTTTATCAATGATCTGCCGAACCACAAGGATACCCATTCCTTTTATTCGGAAGATGCCAGTGGAAGTACTTCTCAGGCCGCTAATGTCATCGAAGCACTGGAAACGGGAAGTCACCTGCTTCTGATCGATGAGGATACCAGTGCCACAAACTTTATGATACGCGATGAACTGATGCAGCGGGTAGTCAACCGCAATCAGGAACCGATCACACCATTCATTGAGCGTGTGCAATGGTTGAGTGATACACAGGGAATCTCCTCGATTCTGGTTGCCGGTAGTTCGGGATCTTATTTTCATGTAGCAGATACGATTTTACAGATGGATCATTACAAACCGGTGGATATCACAGCATTTGCCAAAAAAGAAGCAGAAGCTTTTCCTTCTATTCAGCCTTCCGCTCCTGCAGGTGCTGTTGCAGACTATCGCCGTGTGATTCAGCCGGATCCTGCTTTCCGTCCGGATCGCCGTCTGAAAATGAAGGTACTCGGCATGGACAGTATCTCCGTCAACCATGACTCCATCAATCTTCGCTGTCTCGAACAGCTGGCTGACCAGGAACAGATTCAGACACTTTCAGCTATTCTCTGCTATGCGGAACGTCACCTTTTTAATGGGAAAGACACACTGCAGCAGATCATAGATCGACTTGATACAGAACTATCCGACAGAGGACTCGAGATTCTCTCCGAGGGCGGTCGGCTTGCTCCGAACCTCGCCATGCCACGAATCCAGGAAGTCTACGCATGCATCAACCGATATCGCGGTTTGAAAATCTAAAGAATTTCTTTCTGTTTTTTTTTGAAATTTTATAAAGTCTTCATTACATAGACACATTTTTATCACATTTTCCATGTAATATAATACTCAACAAAGCGAACCACACTTTGTTAAAGGATGTCACAACATCGCCTGTTGTGACACCCTCCCCCTCATTAAGTGGTAACAGTTATTTTTAGATTTCCTTTTTCATATTGGCCGGTATCCGAAAGGGTATCGGCCCTTCCTCATTTTATCCGGAGATTTTTAAACCACTCAGGAATATTATATATTTAATTGTATTTTTTCTTAAAATAAGATATGATTAACAGGTAACTTTTCAGTACCTTCACAGTTATAAGCCAACATGCATTTAAAATCATCTTGCGGAATATAACCTACTGAACAGTTAGATTGACAGTATCATCACATCTTGGGAGACAACTTATGAAAAACAGGCACAAAAAAGAAAATAAATCCACAAAAAAGCATCGCCGGATTTTCTGGATATTCGTCTTTTTCCTTGTGGTCGGAATCGGAGTTACCTCATATATTCTCCTTTTTTCTGCATATACCAGACGGGTGGAACGTGAGGCAACAGCTACCGGCACCGTGCAGGAAGAAATCTACAGTTTTAAGAGCCGACGGGATCTGCTTTCCCTGACACCGGAGGTCAAACGGGCAGCTTTATACGGACGTGCTACCGAAATTGATTATGGTACTTATATTATTCCTGGACTTAATGCTACAGAAACACAGGTTTTCGGAGAAAAAAATACTTCTTCCATCTGTACTTCCATGACTCCCCAGGGACTTGCCGTTACCGAAGATTATCTTCTGGTCACTGCTTACTGTCATACCAATACACATAATTCCGTCATCTACGTCATCGATAAAAAGACCCATGAATTTGTAAAAGAAATTGTTCTTCGAAATAAATCTCATGTCGGCGGGATCGCATACGATTCGATTCATAACAATATCTGGATTTCCTGTATGTCCCGTGGTATTCCACAGGTCAATGCAATCACCTTGGAGCAGCTGAAAAGCTATTGTTTCCAAGATGGCTATCAGCCGATTTCCTATTCGCAGTCTTATGATCTGTATGCAATTACACGGAATTCTTTTCTGACCTATCATAATAATGCATTATATATCGGTTATTATACTTCCAATTCTGCAAGCGTACTGGAAGAATATGATATCACCGAAGATGGAACCTTACAGACCAGTACCGTCGATGATGACACGATAACAACCGGTCAGCTGGGTGTGGATTCGCTGACACCACTTGCCCTGCCATCCGGGATGCGCGTGATCACAGAACGGGCACAGGGTGTGGCATTTTATAAAAACAGGATCCTCACCTCTCATTCTTACGGGGTGCTCCCGGGATCTCTGAAAGTATTTCCGAATTCTCTGCAGATGCTGCTTGAGGAAGACACCATGCTGCAGAAGATCCGTTTTCCGTCAAAACTCGAACAGATCTATGTGGATGGTGACGATCTCTATGTACTGTTTGAATCCGCTGCATATGGCTATCGCTATACTTCGCTGACACAGTTTGACCGGATCTTAAAATTAAATCTGAATACCCTGCTGACAAACAGCACGAACTAGAGCGTGTCTGAAAAACGTAGGCGTAGCGGGCTACGGCAACCGAATGAGGGTAAAATATACCGCAAAGCGGGGCTTGCAGATTGCGGAAATGATTTTTCAGACACGCTCTAGTACATCGTTTCATAAATAACTATACCATACACGCAGGATACGGATTCGAGTGTGCAGGTTTAAAAACGTAGGCGTAGCGGGCTACGCTGAGGCTTTTAGACCTGTGCAATCGGATTCGTAGACAAGTGTATGGTATAGTTATTTTGAAAACGCTGTACTAGTATTATGACCAAAGGAGGGATCATATGAAGCAGTATCTTTTTCTGGGGGACAGCATCACCGATGCGGATCATCTTTTTGATCCTGCCAATCTTGGATACGGCTATGTCTCTCTCCTTGCCCGCAGACCGGAATATGCAGACGCCAGATTTGTAAATCGGGGACATGAAGGATTTACCATTGAACGGGTGTCACAGATGCTCCGTCGGGACGGGATCGGCGGTCATTGGGATGCGATCACCCTCCTTGCCGGAGTCAATGATATCCCCGTGGAGCTTTTTACTTCTCACTCCAGGATTCCGCTGGAGTTTTCTGCTTTTTACCGGGAAGTGCTGGATCTTTTATGCCAGCATACTTCCACCATCCTGTTACTGGAACCGTTTCTTTTTGATGAACCGGCAGAATACTCCGCCTGGCATTCTTATATCGAAAAAGAAAGCCAGATCATCCACGATCTGGCACTCTCTTATTCTGCTCATTTTATCACGACGGACTCAATACTCCGACAGGCAGCACGCCAGGAAGGAGTCGATGCGATCACGACCGACGGGATTCATCTGACGCCACATGGCAATACGCTCCTTGCTGATCTCTGGCATCAGGCGTTTACTGGTCTTTTCCATGACTGACCCCACCTTCTTTTTCTTTCTGCTTTCGTCTGCGGTTCATGATCCCACCGATTCTTCCTGTCTCTTTTGCAGACAGAGTCTTCCACCCTTCTTCAAGCACCTGATCGAGAAGTCCTAGTTCCTGCGCGATCTCATATTTCATCTGCTCTTCCCGGCTCATCTTTGCGATATCCTCCCGGCTTATCTTTTTCTCTTTTTCCATAAAAAAAGTCACACTCCTTTTCTCTTGAAGTATGACCTTTTTTTCACTTTCTATTCACGTTGTTCTTTATTTCGGAATGATGATCGATGCGATGATGTACGCAAGGATTCCGGATCCTCCCATAAAGGAAAAGATCACCCATGCCAGTCTCACCAGCGTCGGATCGATGTTAAAATATTCTCCGATTCCGCCGCAGACTCCACAGATCATATAATTGGTTGAGGAACGATATAATCTCTTATTTTCCATATTCTGATTCTCCTTTTATCATGTAAATTTTTACTCTCTGTTATTTTTTCGGACCCACGCTTAAAATATATCCGTTACCCATTCCACAAACCAGTTAACCGGATCAAAATTGGTATGGTCACTGATTTCACTCATAACCTCATCTTTCATCTCCTGAAAATCCCCGCTGTTGATGGAAAGTGCATCCACCAGATCATTTCCTCCCCGGATTCCTCCGAGAAGCATCCCGCAGATCAGAAGGGCAAGCCCGAGTCCCCCGCAGATTCCGCTGGTTACAAGTAACCCTTTGTTCAAACGCTTCATTCTGCCCTTGCCTCCTTTCCTTTATGTACGATTCTTGAGATAAAATTCAGCGTGGTACGTAATACACGCGGACACAGCTGAAGGGTAAACCACAGGAAAAATACTGCGCATAAGATTCCCAGTGCGATGCAGATCAGACCGCCGCCCATGCTTACCAGTCCGGCTGCCGGTGAACTGATCGCATGAAGGATCCCTTTGATCAGAACGGCGATCCCGCCTCCGATCATTCCAATCGCTACGGCGAAAAAGCTGATCCACAGGGCAAATACGGTTGCCAGGATTCCGATAAAAATGCCAAGTGCTCCACCGCCAACGCCGAGAAGCATCGGAGATGCAAAGACCAGTATAATGATGAGCAGTGCCCATCCGCCAACACCGCGTTTCGGTTTTCTCGCCTGCATCGCATACGAGCTTTGCGTACTGCTATTCTGCCAGCCTTGCTGTGTACTCTGATTCCATCTGTTCATTGTCTGCCCATTCTGCTGCCAGCCATCGGCGTCCTTCGTCTGACTTTCTGTCCCTGTATTTTCCATATCGGTATCATTCGCTCCGAATGTCGATCCGCCATACTGCAGGTTTGCCTTGATGCTTGCTGCTACTTTTCCCGGACTTCCCAGTTCCTGGATCACGGCATCCTCGTTTTCCTCCCCGGCATCGTCAAAATATTCCTGATAATAGCGAATGGCTTCCTGCCGTTCTGCCGGCGGCAGATCCTGCAGAAGTCTCGCTAATTGTGCAATAAACTGCTCACGATTCATTGTTGATTCCTCCCTCAAAAACCATGGAAATATTGGATGAATATCTCTTCCACTCCTCTTTGTATAACCCCAATTGGGCCAGTCCCTGCTCGGTTACTTTATAATATCTCCGGTTGCGCCCCGCACATTCCAGATCATAGACCATCAGGCACTGATCTTTCTGCAGCCTGCGAAGCACCGGATACAGGGTGGAATCGGAAATGTCGATAACCTTCCGCACATCCTGTGTGATCTTATATCCGTAAGTGCCTTCCTTCTCTCTCGAGACAACGGCAAGAACAATGGCATCCAAAAGAGCCGCTCCTGTATTAAATACCATATCGCACCCCTTTTTCTTTTTTCTGTATGTTCGAACCCTTTCCCGATCTGTTTTCACGAAAAGACTCCGCTCATACCTTTCCCCCGGTTTCCCGGACCGTATGTTGTTTTGCATTTAATACTATACATCGTATAATATTAGATGTCAACAAATCCTGGGAATCTTTAAAATATCTTAAGACTTCTTCTAAATATCTACAAAAAGCGGCTGCCGCGGAGGTTACACCTCCACAGCAACCGCTTTTCCAAGCGCAAATGAATATAAATAACACTCTTTTACCTTTTTTCCATACGCGCGCTCCAACGCCTGACTGTAATAATGCATCTGTCTCTGATACCGGTCGATCAGTTCCTGTCCCTCTTTTACATGGTCAGTTTTATAATCCACCAGCACCAGGCCGTCCGCCTCTTCCCAGAAAGCATCGATGATTCCCTGCACCAGGATCTGCTCGCCCTGATTCCACGCGGGATTTCTCTCACTGGCATCGATACTCATCACAAACTGCTGTTCCCGGTGCAGCGTGCCAAGCACAAAGGCTTCTTTCATCCGTTTTCCCACAGCCGAACGCACAAACCAGCTGATCTGACTGGAACGTACCACTTTAGCCGTCTCTTTGCTGATCTTTTCTTCCTTCAGCAGTTCTTCCATCTGCTTCTCGATCGCCTGCTGTGAGTCGACTCTTGCGTAGTCCAGACATTCCAGGATCCGGTGGTATACCGTTCCCCTTGCAGCCCCCTGTAACAGTGGCTCCTGTTCTTCTTTCATAAAATCAGGAATGATTGGCTCCTGTTCTTTCTCCGCGTACAGATAGACAGTTTCTTCCTCCGGCTCCTCTCTGCCCTGTTTTTTCAGTTCTGATACGCTGACCTTCACCGGAATCTCCTGTAAATATCCATACGGATACACATAGGAAAATTTCTCTTCCAGATCTTTTCGGATCGTCGCATCAAACACCTCCTGCGGATCCCAGGTTTCGTATGCGGCTCTCTGACGTAACCGGTCTTCCCGGTCTGTTACCTGATCCGTGATCAGATGTTCCATCTCAAGGATCTGCACCGGAAACTCTTCGTTTGCTCCGGCAAGTGCCGGAAAAATCCAGTCCCAGTAGCAGCGTGCGCCTTCACGCATCCCGTAAGGAAGTTTCTCTTCCTGCCAGTCCCGCGCCTCCGCCTGCACTGCCTGGTAGTCCTCTATCTTTTTCACCGTTCCGGTAAGGATCAACTTTTCTTTTGCTCTTGTAAGTGCCACATACAACACACGCAGTTCCTCACCCAGACTTTCCAGCCGGATCTGCTTCTGGATCACCTGTCGTACCAGTGACGATGCCTGCGTCCGTTCCTTGGGGTCTACCGCCTGCATCCCGATTCCCAGATCCTGATGGATCACCAGACCGGTGCTGGCATCGGACATATTAAACCGTTTCCCCATCCCTGCTGCAAAGACAATCGGAAACTCCAGCCCCTTACTTTTGTGGATACTCATGATCCGCACCGTATCTTCCTGTTCTCCACGGATATTGACCTCACCAAAATCCACCTGATATTTCTGCAATTGTTCCACATACCTGATAAAATTAAACAACCCGCGGTAACTGGTACTCTCATATTCCATCGCTTTTTCCACCAGCATCTGCAGATTTGCCCGCCGTTGTGCACCGCCGGGCATCGCACCTGCGTATAACCCATATCCGGTCTTTGCCAGAATCTCTCCGATCAGTTCATGGATCGGCGTATAAGTAACCTTTTCACGGAGTTTTTCATAGACAGACCAGAAATTGCCAAGTTTTTCACACAACTCCCCGTCCTGTCCCTCCTGCAGATAGTTCCAGACACAGCCATAGATTTTCTCCTGCGGATAGCAGGCTTTTAACAGTGCCAGCTCTCTCGCATTGCACCCGCCTAACGGCGATAACAGGACACCGGTAAATGGAATCTCCTGCATCGGATTATCCAGGATCCGCAGATAGTTCAGGATCGTCTGTACTTCTGTCGTGGAAAAATATCCTGTTTTTGAGGTAGCATAGGCAGGGATTCCCATGTCCATCAGCACATTGACAAAGTTCTCCGCCCAGCCGGTGATCGTCCGAAGCAGGATCACACAGTCCTGATAACGTGCGGGACGATACTGTTTTCCTTTCTTATCCCAGACCAGTTCTGTTCCCACCATGCTGCGGATCTTTTCTCCAATCATCCGTGCTTCCAGCTCCTGATCACTCTGTTCCTGCATCTTCTCATCCATACCGTCCGTGCCGGTCTGTGCCACAAGCACCTGGCACGCCGGTTCTTCCGGTACTCCCTCCGGCTTTTCTTCAAATACCGCACCCGGATACAATGCCGCATCTGCATCGTATTCCACCGCTCCCAGATCCTTTCCCATGATCCGGTAAAAGATCTGATTGACCCCTTCGAGCACCCCGGCTCTGCTTCGGAAGTTTTTGTGTAGGTCGATCCTCTGACATACACTGTCTTCCAGACTGTAGGTTTCGTACTTTTCCATAAAAAGTTCCGGTCTGGCAAGGCGGAACCGGTAGATACTCTGCTTCACATCGCCAACCATGAACAGATTATGCCGCCCGAAGCGAAGCTGTGACACACTCTGCAACAAAGTCTCCTGCACCAGATTGCTGTCCTGGTACTCATCGATCAGAATTTCCTCAAAACGATAGGAAAATTCATCCGCTGCCTGGGTATACCGGATCTCCCCGTCTTCTTTTTTGGCCAGGATCTCTAGCGCAAAGTGTTCCATATCTGTAAAATCAACGATATTTTTCTGCCGCTTTTTTTCCGAAAATGTCTCGATAAACTGCCGGGTCAGACGAATCAGTTCCTGCACCGGCTCCCTGCAAAGTTCCAGTTCTTCCAGCACTTCCTCCGTTGTCTCATAAAAATAATTCTCCCGCAGTTTTTTCACAGCATCTTTTGCCTGATCCCGCAGGTTCTTCGCCAGCTCCCGCTTATCCTCCTGCACACTGTCATCTTTCTTTCGTGACAGTGCTTTTGGCTTCCAGCTATCCAGCAGGACTCTGCATCCGTCAAAATCCTGTGTTGCGAAAGCCTCTTCCAGATCTCTTCGAAACAAAAGATCCTGTTCCAGCGCTTCTCCGTACATATATGGTCCGTCGGGACTGTAGATCACTTCTTTGCACCGTTCCTGAAGATAAGTGATCTGATCCAGCAGGTGTCCGGCATCCTCCCACAGTTTTTTCATCCATATACAGGACACCAGCTCTTCCTTTGTCCTGATCTCGTATGCCTTCGTACAGCTGTCCAGCCATTCTAGCGGCCAGGGATTACTCATGGCAAACTCATACATCCGGAGAATCAGTTCCGTCAGCACCTCATCGCTTTTTCCCGTGGCAAAACTCTCCACAAAACGATCAAAACTTTCGGTTCTCTCCTGGTAACTGCTCTCAAGCACCTCTTTTGCCACATCCTGTTTCAGCAGTTTGATCTCTCCCTCATTCGCTGTGCGAAATCCGGGATCCAGATCGATGGTGTGAAAATAGTTCCGGATCACATAAGAGCAGAATCCGTCGATCGTCGTGATCTGTGCGTTGTGGATCAACGTCTGCTGTCTTTGCAGATGTTCATTTTCCGGATCCTGTTCCAGATAATTCTCCACAGCTTCCGTCAGTCTCTCCCTCATCTCTCCGGCTGCTGCCCGGGTAAATGTCACAATCAGCAGCTGATCGATATCGATGGGATGATCTTTTCTGGTCAGTTTTCCCAGGATTCGTTCTACCAGAACAGCGGTCTTACCGGATCCTGCCGCCGCACTGACCAGGATATTTCTGTCCCGCAGTTCAATGACCTTCTGCTGTTCCGGTGTCCACTTCATTTCCATCTTCCTTCTCCCCTTTCTCTCTCATTTTCTTCCACAGTTCCTCATCGGAAAATGTCGGAAGTCTCCGGAAACTGTTTCCCTCCTGTTTTTCATCAAATCCGCAGATCTCCTTAAAGCTACAATAGTCGCAGGCGGTCCGTTGTTTTAATTTATATGGATTTTTCTCCATCTCCCCGCCAAGGATCCGTGTTCCATTTTCACGGATCTTATCGTTGACATAGGCACAGAGTTCTTCGAACTGTTCTTTGCTTGCCGTTTTGGAACGACTTGAAAGGCTGCCGTTTTTATTGTAAGCTGCCGGGATCACCAGCGATTTTTTCCCTGCTTCCAGTTCCCGATCCAGATCCTTTAAGATCTTTTCTTCTGCCCGGACCAGTCCGTCCACCTTTAATTTTTCCAGCAGTTTCCGTTCAATCTCCTCTTCCTCATCCCCAGGTTTTCCATCCACCAGTGGATCTTTGACATGATAATAAAACATCCCCGCCGGTTCTGCATGTTTTCCCGGATGATTCTTTTCTTCCAGCTCCAGTGCTGCATTCAGATATACGATAAGCTGCAATTGCAGTCCGTGATACACCGAAGTAAGATCCAGAGCCGTATTGCCGGACTTATAATCAATGACTTTCACATAGATCGTATCGTCCTCCTCATAGCGGTCCACCCGGTCAATCCGCCCCCGCAGGCGCAGGCGCTCATCTTCCGATAACTGAAAATTCGATGCTTTCAGATCTTCCTCCATAGAAAAAGAGATTTCAAACCGGCTTGGTTCATATTTTCCTGCTTTCAGCTGTTGCTGCAGTGCCCAGACCGTCCGCCGCAGGATCCGTTTTACACGCAGGATCATATACTGGTTTCTTGCACTGCCCTCCAGAATCGTATTGCCATAGTCGTGAATGGTTTCCTCCACACTCGTATCAATCAGCTGATCCCGTTCCTGATCCGTCAGACTACGCCATGTCAGCCGGTTTTTTTTGAGATTTCGTGAAAACTGTTCCAGTGCCTGATGGATCACATTGCCCAGATCCGCCTGACGAAATTCGTATTCCTGTCGTTCCTCGATCTTCAGACCATACTGCAGAAAATGTGCAAAGGCACAGGCTGCAAACCGTTCCAGTTCCGTCGCACTGTTTTCCAGTTCTTTCCCGTAAAGTGCCACCGCCGCCGCTTTTCCGATGCTGCTCTCCGGTGCGTCCTCGTATGCCGCCTGGATCCAGCGAAGACATTGCTCCTGCCATTCTTCCGACCGCAGATACCAGGAAAACAGTTCTTTCCAGCCATCGTTCTGCTCCTGTTCCCCGTCCTTTCGAAGTCCTCCCAGAAGAATCTCCGTCGCCTGCTGCGCCATCTGCATCTGGCTGATCTCGTCTTTCGGACTATCCTGGATCACCAGTTTCGGGTACATCCGAAGGATCATCGCGATCAGATACGCCGGACTCTGTGCCTGTCCCTGCGCGTTGGACTGGGCGTAGGAAAGATACAGACACCGGGAAGGTTTCGTCAGATTCAGATACAGATAGAAACGCTGGATATACATGGATTCTCTTGCTGTAGGTGCCAGTGCTACCTGACGGCTGTCGAGAAATTCCCGATCTGACTCAGACAGCAGACCTGCCTTCCCTCCGTGTTTCGGGATGATTCCGTCGTTGACGCCTGCAAAGAACAGTACTTTGATGTCTTTCAGTCTGGTACGCTCCATCTCACCGATCAGTACCTGATCTGCCGTCGGTGGAATGATGCCCACCCGCATCTCCTGAAATCCCACATCGAGAAGCTGTCCGTACTCCTTCGCTGTGATCGTCTCGCTGCCAAGCATCTGCACCATCTTATCAAGAAGTTCCATGATCATTCCGTAAATCTGGCTGTATTCTTTCACCATCGCCTGATCGCCCTGTGTAGCAAATTCCTGTTCTTTTTCCGCTAACCGCTCCTGAATCCTGTCCTTTACGATCATGTGATAGAGCATCCGCGTCCGTTCTTCTACCGTGTGCTCTTTTTCTTTCATATACGCCGCAAAAGAACCGATCTTTTCCCAGACCTGTTTCCGGATCTTATTAATCGCTTCGATACTGCCCTCTTCCATCCCGCGATACCGTCTGACCCAGTGATCGTTCCACTGTTTTTCCCCACGTATTCCAACTGCGATACAGTAATTTTCCAGCTGATCCACCTGGTAGACCGGGATACCGGACAACCCACAGCGAAGATAACGAAACATACTCTCATAGGAAAAATGCTCCACCACAAGATTTACCGCCGCCCGGATGTACTCCACAAACGGGTTCATCAGGATCGAATGTTTTTCATCGATAAAGCAGGGAATCCTGCACTGCTCCATCACCTGTCTGGCATAGCTTCCGTACGTTGTCATATCTCCGGTGATCACCGCAAAATCTCCATATCGGTAGCCTTTTGTCCGCACCAGCAGACGGATCTTTCTGGCGATCTCCTCCATCTCTTCTTTTGGATTGCCTGCCTGAAAGATCTGTACCTCTTCCTGTTCCTTCCGGTACTGCCGTTTATCATACCGAAACAAATGCTGCTCCAGAAATTCGAGTGCCGGTGCCTCATGGAAACGGCTGTGTTCTCCCGGATGCACCCACCAGGGATCCAGAACTTCCACCCGTTCTTCAGCTGCCATCCGGGTCAGAGACTCCATCATCTCCCCACTCATCCGAAACAGATGCTGCGGACGTTTTAACTGTGCCACAGACACCTTCTCATCCAGTGTCACCGTCACCCAGATCTGCCGCGCCATCTTCAGCAGTTCCCGCAGCAGCTTATTCTGTATCGGGGTAAATCCGGTAAATCCGTCCAGAACGATCCAGCTGTCTCTCACCAGCCGGGAGCTTCCGATCTTCTCACACAGAAGATCCAGCACTTCCTCCGCCGTGATATATCGTTTTCTCAAAAACTCGGAAAATCCCTGATAAATGGTCTGCACATCCTTTAATTTGTGATACAGCAGCGGTTTGTCTTTTGCCAGATTGCCGATCTCGTCCAGTTCCTCCGGGTGAATATCGTACTGCATCAGCTCGGATAACAGTGATTTCATCTCACTGACGGTTCCCAGTTTTTCCAGACTGCTGCCAAGAACTCCCAGTTTTTTCTTCTGTTCCTGTACCACACGCTCCAGCACCAGAATCTTTCCCACATCTTCCAGCACCGGTGTCTGATCTCCGCCCACTTCCGCAAACACCCGGTGTGCCAGGCGGTCAAAACTCAGGATATCCACATTCATGATCCCGTGCCGTGGACTCAACGATACCAGTTCTTTCTGTGTTTGCATCGTAAACTGTTCCGGTACGATCACCAGATACTTTCTCTCCGGATGCTCCCCGGCTTCCTGTAAGATTTTCTGATATAGCTGAAAGGATTTTCCAGCCCCCGAATTGCCGGGTACAAATTGCAGTGCCATGGATCTTTTCCTCCTTTTTTTGTTCCTGCTTCTGCCTGCGCTCAGCATCTTTTCGTCTGTCTTCTTCTCTCTGACAGTTCGACCCCTGTCTTTTTACCGGCAGGGGTCGTAACTGTGTTTTACATTTTTCTGATTGGTTCACACGGAATATGCAACTTCCCGTTCTGTTTGATTGCATTATAACCCTTCATAGTCAAAAAGTGGAATAAAACTTTCTTTTGCCGTCCCGCCTTCCTGAAAAAATCCCTGGGTGATACCCAGATCCAGCGCATGATCCAGCACTTTCTCGTACTCCCGTTTCGTCACCCGCCGGTTCAGATCCGGAATGTTCCGTACCTGCGGAAGCGGTGTGTACTGGTTCATCAGGCTGATGGTCAGATCGTCTCCATACGTTCCATACAACTCATCGAGTACCGCAATTGAATTCTTCGTATGTCCCGGCAGGATCAGATGCCGGACGATCACACCTTTTTGGATATAACCGTCCTCATCGTATGCACAGGTTCCGGCAGCCTTCATCATCTCCCGGATTGCTGCCCGGGCAACTTCCGGGTAATCCTTTGCCCTGGAATATGCAAAAGCAAGCTTCGAATCCATATATTTAAAATCGGGAAGCCAGACATCCACAACCTCTTCGAGCATCTGCACCGTTTCCACCCGTTCGTATCCGCTGGAATTGTAGATCACCGGCAGATCCATTCCCTGCGCCTTCGCTTTTTTGAGTGATTCGATCACAGCCGGGACGTAATGTGCCGCTGTTACCAGGTTGATATTCGCCGCTCCCTGTTCCTGCAATTCCAGAAAAATCTCGCTGAGGCGTTCCCCTGAGATCTCTTTCGCACAGTTTCCCTCCGCGATCTCAAAGTTCTGACAGAAGATACACCGGAGACTGCATCCGGAAAAAAATACCGCACCGGATCCCTGCGTCCCGGAGATACAGGGCTCCTCCCACATATGGAGTGCCGCCCTCGCCGCCCGTATTGTTGCATCCATTCCGCAGTAACCCTTTTCTCCGGCTGCCCGGTTTACACCGCACATCCTCGGACACAGCGTACATGCATCCATTCCCATGTTTCCTTTCCCCCTGTTTCTTTTTGTTTCTCCGTTTCGGAAAGCCGTCACTTTCTCCTGGGATTTCATAAAACCCGGCTGTTTCTCATACACTAATAAAAAGCATCGGAAAAGGAGTGTGTATCTATGAGTTCCAAAACCAGGATTGTTGTACTACATATGAAAGAAGTGATCTATACCGCTATCTTTCTCGTACTCGGTCTCCTGATGATTGTTCTTCTTCTGATCATGTTCGGACCATCGAAAGACAAAGAAACCGCATCCTCTGTTCAGACAACTTCTGCCCTCACCGGACAGTATTTGCCGGGTGTCTACACCACCGCCATCGAGCTGAACGACAACACCTTTGACGTGCAGGTAACCGTGGACAGCAGCCATATCAATTCCATCGAGCTGATAAACTTAAGTGAATCCACCGCCGCCATGTACCCGCTGATGGAACCTGCCCTTGAGGAACTTGCCTCCCAGATTTATGAAAAGCAGTCCCTCGAAGACATCACCTACGAAGATGACAACAAGTACACTTCCATGCTGCTCTTAGAAGCCATCAAAAGCGCACTCGCGAAAGCTTCTGTTTTGCAGCAATAATTTCTAAATGTTTATTTTTTCCGGACAAATATGCCATAACCACTTCCCAGTTTGCCGCCCTGCTGCAGATAGTCTGCAATCGCTCTCTGCAGCCCGGTCTTCCGGGGAAGTTCTTCCGGTTTCTTCTTCCACTCTGCGCCAAATACCCTCCAGCCATCCGGGAAAATCGTCTCGCTTTTTTCCGCTGCAACCAGATGGAACCGATCCGCATACGCTTTCATATTTCCTTCCGGAAGGATCCGTACCAGATCCGGATCGATCAGCCAGGATTCCACACCAAACACGGTGTAATCCTTCGGAAAATGCTCTTTGAAAAATACTTCTGCCTGTGCAAATGCATCATCGAGAAGTTCCGGTTTCATCGGCCCTGCGGATGGAATATGCATATTGATCACGGTATCTCCCGGATGAATCTGTACACCATCCACCTCACAGTCTTCTTTTCCCTCAAACGGACGCAGTTCAAACTGCAATCTTCCCAGTCCAAACCGGGTCAGATTAAAGAATCCGTCATACCAGTGACCGACAAAATTGCCGTACACGCCATGAATCTCATAGCACTCCAGCATTTTCCATTTCATATCTTCCAGACTCTTATCGAAAACATCCATCGGAAGTCCCTGTTTTTCATACCGCATTTTCACTTCTTCCCAGCAGCAAAACAGCATCAGTGCGTCGAGAAGATAACGGTTGACACCAAATGTTTCTTCTCTTCCCTCTGTCTCTGCCAGTGTTTTTGTGAGAACGGAAAGTTCCCCGTCTGCTGTCATCACCTGTTCTGCGGTCTGTACGATCACATCCCAGTGACCTTCTTTTTCCAGCTGCTCTCTTGCATCGAGAAGCTGCCGGATACCTTCTTCCGGCAACTGTATCGTCGCCATCAGATCTGTCATCTGCTCTTTTGTCTCTGTCATTTGCTGCCTTCTCCTTTTCTCTTCCAACCAAACGCGAACCATGCGAGTTCTCGAAAGTTATCCATTTATGATAATTTTTCCACCTGATCCATCCAGATACGCACACAGGAATCGCTCGACATCCGCAGATCGCCTCTCGGAGATACAGCTACCGTACCGACTTTCGGTCCGTCCGGCAGACAGGAGCGCTTGAACTGCTGCATAAAGAATCTCCGGTAGAAGTTCTTTAACCACTTCAGGATCACTTCCCGGTCATACACGCCCTCAAAGGTCTGTACAGCGATCCGGAAGATCTTATCCGGTTCGTATCCCGCACGGAGCATATAATACAGGAAGAAATCATGCAGTTCATACGGTCCCACCAGATCTTCTGTTTTCTGTGCGATCTTGCCGTCTTTTGGCGGGAGCAGTTCCGGGCTTACCGGTGTATCCAGGATATCCAGCAGGATCTCGGAGAGCCGGTCATCCTCACAGGTATCCGCATAGTAGCGTACCAGATGGCGCACCAGTGTCTTCGGGATCGATGTGTTGACCGCATACATGGACATATGATCGCCATTGTAGGTTGCCCATCCAAGCGCCAGTTCCGACAGATCACCCGTTCCGATAACCATACCACCGATCTGGTTTGCGATATCCATAATGACCTGGGTACGCTCTCTCGCCTGACAATTTTCGTAAGTCACATCATGGTTTTCCATATCATGTCCGATATCCCGGAAATGGATTGTTACCGCTTCGCGGATATCTACTTCCCGCAGTGTTGCCCCCAGTTTTTCCGTAAGGTCGCAGGCATTCCGATACGTTCTGTCTGTGGTTCCGAAACACGGCATCGTAACTGCAGTGATCTTTTCTCTCGGCATGCCGAGGAAATCAAATGCTCTGGCTGTTACCAGCAGTGCCAGTGTGGAATCGAGTCCTCCGGAGATACCGATGACCGCACTCTGGCTGTGAGTGTGTTCCAGACGTTTCTTCAGTCCCATCGCCTGGATCGTCAGGATCTCGTCACATCGTTTTTCACGCTCTTCTTTTCCTGACGGCACGAACGGTTTCCGTGGGAACGTTCTGGTCAGCTTTGTCTCTTCTTTTTCCAGTGCGAACGCAATCTCCTGATATCCGGTCGTATCTGCTGCCGGATAGGTGGTCATTTTTCTTCGTTCCGTTACCAGACGGCGGATATCCAGATCGCCGTAAATTGTCTCATTGATAAAACGTTTCGCCTCTTTTAAGATCGAACCGTTCTCGCAGATCAGATTGTGTCCGCCAAATACCAGGTCTGTGGAGGATTCGCCCTCTCCGGCCGTTGCGTAAATATAACCGCAGATCAGCCGCGCGGACTGTCCTTTTACCAGTTCTCTGCGGTAGGTGTCTTTTCCGGTGATCTCATCCCCGGCAGACAGATTGACGATCACATTGGCTCCTGCCAGTGCGTGTCCCACACTCGGCGGATTTGGCACCCAGAGATCCTCACAGATCTCCACAGCCACCTTCATCCCCGGCATCTGCGGGCAGGAAAACAGTAATTTTGTTCCGAACGGTACGTTTTCTTCCCCGATCGTCACCATATGCGTCTCCGGGTCTGCCGGTGTGAAATGTCTTGCCTCATAATACTCGGCATAGTTTGGCAGATTCGTCTTCGGCACCAGACCAAGGATTTTTCCCCGGTTTAAGACTGCTGCCACATTGTACAGCTTTCCGTTATATTCCCATGGAAGTCCTACGATGATCAGCGCATCCACCTGGCTGGTTTCCCCTGCCAGCCATACCAGCTGTTCCTTCGCACTGTCCAGAAGCAGTGTCTGCCAGAACAGGTCCTGGCAGGTATATCCGGTAATACAAAGTTCCGGAAATGCCATGATCTTTGCGCCCTCTGTCTCCATCTGACGGATCAGTTTCAGAACCTCCCCGGCATTGTATACACAGTCTGCCACCTGAATCTTCGGTGTGCCGGCTGCTGTTTTGATAAATCCGTGTCTCATAGCTTTCCTTTCCGCCTATTTTCTGGCAAGTTCGAGCAGTTCTTTCAGTTCATCTACGCTGAAGTTGTAGTTGGAGTTACAGAAATGGCAGTTCAGTTCGATCGGCTCACCGTCATCGATCATGCCCTGCAGTTCTTTTTCTCCCAGGCTGATCAGCACCTTTCCAACCCGTACTTTATCACAGTTGCAGTAGAAGCTGGTCGGCACTTTCTCATTGATTTCCAGATCCATATCACCAAGCAGTTTTTCCAGCAGCATTTCCGGTGTATAACCCTGATCCAGAAGTTCGGTAACAGAAGTGATCTGTGCCAGATTTTTCTCCAGTTTCTCAATCACTTCTTCCTCTGCGTTCGGCATCAGCTGCACGATAAATCCACCGGCCTGGCGGACAGTATTATCCTTCTCCATCAGTACGCCAAGTCCTACTGCGGAAGGCACCTGCTCACTGCTTGCAAAATAATAGGTCAGATCATCTCCGATCTCACCGGTCTTTAATTCTGTCTGTCCCACATACGGCTCTTTCAGACCCAGGTCCTTAATTACACTTAAGACACCAAGACCAAGCGCACCGCCCACATCCAGTTTTCCCTGTGCATTCGCCGGGAGCATGACTTCCGGATGGTTTACATAACCTTTTACTCTTCCTTTGGAATCGGAAGTCACCGTCAGACCTCCGATCGGTCCGCTACACTTGATCTGCAATGTCAGGACATCTTTGTCCCCTTTCATCATGATTCCCATCATCGCACCGCCGGTCAGCAGACGTCCCAGAGCCGCCGTTGCCACCGGGCTGGTATTATGATCCTTTCTTGCGGTCTCCACCACATCTTTTGTATTGGCCGCAAAGGCGCGGATCTGTCCGTCAGCTGCGGTTGCTCTTACAATATAATCACTCATATCTGTTTCCTTTCTTTTTCTTTCATATAATTATTATGATACCAGGGTCAAAAGTTCAGAAATCTGACGCAAGCTTGCTTCCAGGAAGTTTTCATACTTTCTGCAATTTCTTTATTTTGTACACTCTCTCGCAATAAAATAGATTCTCTCGCTGTCTTCCCGTACCGGTTCTCTGGTAAATGCATCGTAGATTGCTTCCACTTTCAGTCCTGCTTCCTCCAGTAATTCTTTCACTCTCTCCGGCTCATATGCTTTCTGGTAATGGAATTCTTCGTGCTTCCGGTAAAGATCGTCCTCTTCTTTAATAAATAATGTCAATGCATATTCATTGACCTGTGATTCCTCATCAAAGCAGTTTTCCCAGATAAAGCTTCCCTCTTCCCGGTTTTCTGCAATCGTCGTGTTGCCGATGACCTCCCGGTATTTGTACGGAGTATTCATATCAAAGACAAAGATTCCGCCCGGATCCAGATAATTGTTGGCCAGACAGAAGACCTCCAAAAGATCTTCTTCCTCCAGAATATAATTCATACAGTCACAGATGCTTACAACAGCCCTGACCGTTCCATACAGTTCAAATTCCCGCATATCCTGCATCAGATATAAAATATCCAGACCGGATTCCACCCGTTTTTCCTGGGCGACCTCCAGCATATCCGGGGAATTGTCGATGCCGATCATATCGTACCCCTCAGCTGCCAGAAGTTCTGTCATACTTCCGGTACCGCAGCCAAGCTCCGCGATCAGTCCGTCTTCGATTCCATATTCTTTTAAGATACCGGTCAGATACGTGCACCATGCCGGATAATCAATGTTATCCATGAACAGATCGTATACACCGGCAAAACTTTCATAAGATTCTTCCATACTGTCTCCTTTCTGACCTGTCGTTCCCTTTCTTCCGGTTTCCTGTTTTACAAAACGTTTTTCAGAAGTAATACCTTCCGCAAATCCAATCCCAGCGATTTGCGGAAGGTATCCGATTCCTCTTGTGTAACCTTGTAACTGTTCAGTACCTTCACAGGTACAGGAAAATTGCATTAAAAATCACCTTCGGTGATGGCATTTTTGCTTGTATGTCTCGGGATTTTGGCATATTCATGCCAAGACACCTCGTGGGATAGTGGCTGCTGAATAGTTACACAACCTTTTCTTCCTGTATATTCTTTTCCGGTCCCTGTGCCTTTTTCTTTCCAAACCAGAAAAACAGTACCACGCCGGCAATCGCAGTGAAAATAGCGATAAACTGGGATGTGGACAGACTTCCCACATTTCCCCTTTCCAGATCCCCACGGAAGAATTCCAGGACAAATCTTCCCACACTGTAACAAACCAGATACAGTCCTGCCACCTGTCCGTCGCCCTTTTTCTTTCCTGCAAACCACATCAGAAAGATGCAGTTCAGAAAATCCAGCCCGCTGGAGATCAGCTGAGTCGGAATCAGCGGGACTTGATTCGGTGCATAGGCCGAATCATGGAAAATAATATGAAATGCACTGTTTGTCTCTTTTCCATAACAACATCCTGCCAGAAAACACCCGATTCTTCCAAATCCCTGTGCCAGTGCCACCGACGGCATAACCAGATCGAAATATTTCATAAATTTCAGTTTTGCCACCTTACAGTAGAGCCATGCGGCAAGGATTCCTCCGATGATTCCTCCATAAACCACAAAACCGTTCCGTGCATCTTTCAAAAGGGAAGGATCTTTAAGAATCGCCGGAAGCTGCGTGATCAGATATAGAAGCTTTGCTCCTCCAAATCCACCGATCACCGCCCAGACCGTCACATAGAAGACTTTGTCCGGATCCAGCGCATATTTTTTCGACCGGTACGTGGCACTGAAGTATGCCGCCAGCACACCAATGGCAATCATCAGTCCATATCCGTAGATTGTGATCGGACCAATGGAAAACAATTCATTTTTCATGGATATCTCCTTTTATGTTTTATCTTTTCGCGTCCCCCTTATTATATCAGCATGCCCCGTCCGGTACAATCAAATTATTATCAAAATTATAATCCACATCTTCCAGTTCTTCGGCATGTGCTACCGGATACCAGCGAATCTCTTCCGGATGCTTTTTCAGGATCTTTCTCCCTCCCTGATCTCCGGAGAGTGCCCTGAGATCAGGAAGATATTTTCTGGAAAACCAGACTGGATTACCGGGCGTTTCACCATGGCAGACACTGCCCAGGTCTGCATGCTGTTTTTCCATTTCGCAGACAAATCCTTCCATAGTTTTCTCGCCAAGCCAGGGCTGATCTGCTGTAAAAAATACAAATGCTTCCGCATCGTCTGCTTCCTTCAGCCCGTTTTTTATAGTCCAGGACGCACCGTCCCTGCTTTCCGGTGAAAATACTGTCCGGTGGGCAAATGGTCTTCCCTGTTCCAGAAGTTCTTCATACTGACTGACCAGCACAATTTCCCAGTCACTGTGCCGTTCGCATATTGCAGCCAGCCGTTCAAGGGCATGCCGGTACATCGGTTTCCCATCGATCGGATAAAATAGTTTATTACTGCCAAAACGGCGGCTGTTTCCAGCCGCCATATAAATCATTCGAATTCTCATTTTTTCAAGAGTCCCATCGCAATCTTTTCGCTTGTGATCGGCAGTTCCCGGAACCACAGACCTGTTGCATTATAGATTGCATGCGCCAGTGCCGGTGATGGCGTATTAATAACGATCTCACCGATGGATTTGGCCCCGAACGGTCCTGTCGGTTCGTAACTGCTCTCAAACTCCACACGCAGTTTTCCCATATCCAGACGGGTCGGAACTTTATACTGCATGAAGGAATTATTTCTCAACTGTCCTTTCGGGCTGTACTGAATATTCTCATACAGTGCCATACCGATTCCCTGTACAATGCCTCCTTCCACCTGAACCCGTGCCAGATTCGGATTGATGACCGTACCACAGTCCACAACTGCCACATAATCAAGAACCTCTACATGACCAGTCTCTTTATCCAGTTCAATCTCTACCATACCTGCCATAAACGGAGGCGGGGACACCGGTGAGCTGCTGTCTTCCACAGCTTCCAGGGCATTGATACTTCCGCACATGGAACTGGTACCGATCTGGGTAAGAGAAACTTCCTCACCGGTAGCCAGACGTTTTACACTGTCTCCGGCGAATTCCAGTTCCTCACTTTCACAGTTCAGGATCTTTGCAGCTTCCTGCACGATCCGTTCCTGTAATTTTCTGCAGGCCTTTTCTACCGCACGTCCGGTAATATACGTGGTACTGGATGCATAAGATCCGGAATCATACGGAGATGTATCCGTATCCGCACCGCTGACGATCACATTTTCAATCGGGCACATCATACATTCTGCTACCATCTGTGCCAGAATCGTATCACAGCCGGTTCCCATATCTGCCGCACCGATTGCAAGGGTGTAGATGCCGTCTTCGTTCAGTTTGATATCCGCAGACCCCACATCCACACCGGAGATACCGGAACCCTGCATGGACATGGCCATTCCCACGCTTCGCACTTTACCGTTTCCCATATCTCTTGCCGGATATTTGTCTTCCCAGCCGATCATCTTTGCTGCACGCTCCAGACAACGGTCCAGTGCACAGCTGTTACTTACCTCATCGTAATAAGAATGCATCTGCACCCCTTCACGTACCATGTTCATCTCACGAACCTTCAGAGGATCTATGCCGATCTTTGCCGCCAGCTGATTGACTGCGGATTCTACCGCAAACTGCCCCTGAGTTGCTCCGTATCCACGGTATGCACCTGCAGACATCACATTACTGTAAACTACGTCATAGGAAAAACGATGAGCCTCCAGAGATCCTTCGTATAACGGAATGGATTTGTGTCCGGACAGGCCAACCGTTGTCGGACCATGTTCCCCATACGCACCGGAATTGGATAACGTATATACATCGATCGCGCGGATCTTACCATTTTTCATTGCTCCCAGCCGTACGGTTACTTCCATCTCATGCCGTGGGGAAGATGCGGTCTGGGATTCCTGTCTGCTGTAAATGATCATAGACGGTTTTCCGGTCTTCCAGGTGACAAAAGCCGGGAAAACTTCCGCTACCACCGACTGTTTTGCCCCGAATCCACCACCGATTCTCGGTTTGCTGACACGGATCTTTGATTTTGGTATTCCCAGGGCATTGGACAGGATTCTTCGTACATGAAAGACGATCTGTGTGGAACTCACCACATTCAGTCTGCCATAAGTATCCATAAAGCAGCAGGTACGGAAAGTCTCCATCATCGCCTGCTGATCTGCTTTTACATGATAGGTCTCTTCCACCATCACTTCACAGTCTTTGAAAACGGCTTCCACATCCCCGTAACCGCTGGTTCCTGTTGCCACCAGATTACGCTTATTATCTGCTCCCACCGGACATAATGCTTTCCAGTTTTCTTCCGGGTGAACCAGAATCTCATTATCTTTGGCTTTGTGAAAATCCAGAATGGCCGGTAGAACTTCGTACTGTACTTTAATGATTTTCAGTGCTTTGTCTACGCACTCCTCATTCTCTCCCGCTACGATGGCCACCGGATCCCCCACATAGCGTACATGCTGATCCAGGATCTGACGGTCATAGGGACTTGGCTCCGGATAGGTCTGTCCGGCCATGGTAAAACGCTGGGTTGGTACATCTTCCCAGGTATACACAGCTTCGATTCCCGGAACCTTCTTTGCTGCATCTGTTTTTATTGACAGAATATTTGCGTTGGCATGCGGGCTTCGAAGTACTTTTACCACCAGACAGTCAGCCGGAGCCACATCCTGTGTAAAGACCGGTTTTCCTGTTACCAGCGCCATTGCATCTTTTTTCATCACCGGTTGTCCTACTACCTGCATACTGCACCTTCTTTCTCTTTTTTATAAGCAAGAAACTGCTGGATTCCCCGGAGCTGTCCTTCGTATCCGGAACAACGGCATAGATTTCCTGCCAGATATTCTTTTATTTCTTCCTCAGATGGATCCGGATTCTCACGAAACAGTGCCAGTGCATTCATGATCATGCCCGGATTACAGAAACCGCACTGTTCTGCTCCCTGATTGGCGATAAATGCACCGAACTCCGCCGCTTCCTCCTGCAGTCCTTCCAGAGTATCTACTTTATGGCCGGATACTCTCGCCACCAGAGTGGAACAGGAAAGTACCGGTTTGTCATCTACAAATACTGTACACAACCCGCAGTTTGCAGTCTCACATCCTCTTTTTACACTTTTACACCCATGGGCACGCACAAAATCCAGCAGGAGCATCCCCGGCTGAATCTCTTCTGTGATTTTTTTACCATTTAACGTCATCTGGATCTTCATACCGTTATACCTCCTGCATCTTTTCTATCTGTTTGAGCCCTCTGCGGATCAAAACTTCTGCCAGATGGCTTCGGAATTCTTTTCCCGCACGCATATTTCCTTCTGTCGGAAACTGTGCAGCCAGCTCTCCTGCCAGTGCTCCACTGCCCTTTTTCTTCCAGTCAGCCTCGGATACACACTGACAGACTGCTCTCGACGGCCGGGCACCGACTGCCGTATAGATCTGTCCGTCCCGTAACGAAATACCACAAGTCAGTACCGGAAAATCTGTTTTTGAATTTCTGTGAGACAGATAGACACTTGTATCCCCATGTTTTTTCACGATCAGGCGCACCAGAATATCCCGATTCGGTTTTTGCCTGGCAAATTCGGCAAGGGGAATGCAGCCGCCTTTGTACAGTTCCACCCAGGTATCCAGTGCCAGAAAACAGGTCAGTACATCTGAGAAACCAAATCTTCCGAAAACACTTCCGCCAACGGTTGCCAGATTTCGGAACTGTACACCAACTATACTTCTTACGCTCTCACTGACTGCACCGTTTGTGTAGCTATTCAGTCCCTCGTGCTGCTCCAGCTGTCGCAGAGTTGTCATACAGCCAATGGAAAACTCTTCTTCATTTTCCTCGATGGTATTCAGTCCCAGATTGGACAGATCGATGGCTGTCGGAACCATCCGATTTCCCATCTTCAGCCACAACATACCTCCAATAATACAGTTTCGCTTCTTCTGATTCAATTCATACGCCTGCTCCAGGCTTTCTGCCATCACGTATTCTTTTATTTTAATCATGTATTCCAATCACCTCTTTATTCTTGATGTTTACAATATTGGACATAATTCACCTATCATAAATAGTATACATGAAAATACAGAACGGGTAAAGAAAAAAATGCCATGAAAAAAGGTTTGCTTTTCCATGACATTTTCTATTACAACGTGCCCTGTAAACACTTTAAACCCGCGCTCCTGTATGCAGCAGCTGATTTGCATTTTTGATTCTCTCCTGAGTTGGCGGATCGATGCCTTCCAGCGGATACTCATAACCGAGTTCTTTCCATTTGTATGCACCCAGTGTGTGATACGGCAGTACTTCTACTTTCTGTACATTGTGAAGAGACCGGATAAATGCATCCAGACGGGTCAGATATTCGTCTTTGTCGCTTCGCTCCGGCACTAACACGTGGCGGATCCACATCGGTTTTCCGATCTCATCGAGGTATCTTGCCATATCCAGAATGTTCCGGTTGGTCTGACCTGTGAGAATCTTATGCTGTTCGTCATCGATGTGTTTGATATCCAGCATCACAAGATCGGTCACTTCCAGAAGTTTTTTGATCTTCTCAAAGCGCTCGCCCTCTCTGGTAAAGGGATTGCCGCTGGTGTCCAGTGTGGTGTGGATGCCCTGGGCTTTGGCTTTCCTGAAAAGTTCTGTCAGAAAATCGATCTGCAGCATCGGTTCGCCGCCGGAGACGGTGATTCCGCCTTCTTTTCCCCAGTATCCTTTGTAGCGGACTGCTTTTTTCAGCAGTTCATCTGCGGTGTAAGGCGTTCCAACTTTCATATCCCAGGTATCCGGGTTATGGCAAAACTGGCAGCGCATCGCACATCCGGACACAAAGATCACATATCGTACTCCCGGTCCGTCTACGGAACCGAAACTTTCCAGTGAATGAATATATCCTGTCAGTTCTTTCTTTTCTTCTGACATAAGCTCCTCCATTTTTTCTTTTATATTTTACCATAGAAAACATTTGGCGATACAGTTTTTCACTGCACCGCCAAACGATTTTATTTTATATTACTGTTTATTCACCTGAATCCGTCAGACAAATTACATTGTTTTGTGGCAGGTTCTTGCGATAACATCCAGCTGCTGTTCACGAGTCAGGTCGATGAACTTAACAGCATATCCGGATACACGGATTGTGAAGTTTGCGTATTCCGGTTTCTCCGGATGTTCCATAGCGTCGATCAGTTTTTCTGTACCGAATACGTTTACGTTCAGGTGATGTGCACCCTGATCGAAGTAACCATCCAGGATGTGTACCAGGTTGTTGACTCTTTCGTCATCGTCATGACCCAGTGCGCTCGGGCTGATGGTCTGTGTATTGGAGATACCATCCAGTGCCAGTTCGTATGGCAGTTTTGCTACAGAGTTCAGGGAAGCCAGCAGGCCGCTCTTCTCTGCGCCGTAAGATGGGTTAGCTCCTGGTGCCAGAGGCTCGCCCAATTTTCTTCCATCCGGCAGAGTACCGGTAGCTTTACCGTATACTACGTTGGATGTGATTGTCAGGATAGAAGTTGTCGGCTCGGAATCTCTGTAAGTATGGCATTTGTTCAGTTTGTGCATGAATGTTTTCAGCAGCCAGATTGCGATATCGTCTGCACGGTCATCATCGTTACCGTATCTCGGGAATTCGCCTTCTGTCTCGAAATCAACTACCACACCGTCTTCGTCACGGATTGCTTTTACTTTTGCGTATTTGATTGCGCTCAGAGAGTCTACTACGTGAGAGAAACCAGCGATACCAGTTGCGAATGTACGTCTTACGTCAGTATCGATCAGAGCCATCTCTGCTGCTTCGTAGTAATATTTGTCATGCATGTAGTGGATCATGTTCAGAGTATCTACATACAGTTTTGCCAGCCAGTCCATCATGGTGTCGTAATGTTTCATTACTTCATCATAATCCATGTATTCTGCTGTGATCGGTCTGTAAGCAGGTCCAACCTGAACTTTTGTCTTCTCATCGATACCACCGTTGATTGCGTACAGTAAGCATTTTGCCAGGTTCGCACGTGCACCGAAGAACTGGATCTCTTTACCGGTCTGAGTAGCGGATACACAGCAGCAGATGCTGTAGTCATCGCCCCATACCGGACGCATAACATCGTCGTTTTCGTACTGGATAGAACTTGTTGTTACAGAAATTCTTGCTGCGTAATCTTTGAAAGATTCCGGCAGTCTGGAAGAATAAAGAACAGTCAGGTTCGGTTCCGGAGACGGTCCCATGTTTTCCAGAGTATGCAGGAAACGGTAATCGTTCTTTGTTACCATGGAACGTCCGTCCTGTCCCATACCACCAACTTCCAGAGTAGCCCATACCGGGTCACCGGAGAACAGTTCTGTATAGGAAGTAATTCTTGCGAATTTTACCATTCTGAATTTCATAACCATATGGTCGATCAGTTCCTGTGCTTCTTTCTCTGTCAGAACGCCTGCTTTCAGGTCTCTCTCGATATAGATATCCAGGAATGTGGATACACGGCCAACACTCATTGCTGCTCCGTTCTGAGTCTTGATTGCTGCCAGATATCCGAAGTACAGCCACTGTGCTGCTTCTTTTGCGTTTTTCGCCGGTACGGAAATATCAAATCCGTAAGATGCAGCCATTTCTTTCATTTCGTTCAGAGCTTTCATCTGATCTGCAAGTTCTTCACGAAGACGGAAATCAGTTCCTTTCATTCCATGTCTTTCGTAGCGTTTCATATCGTAGTGTTTTTTCTCCAGCAGGAAATCGATACCGTACAGAGCTACACGACGGTAATCGCCTACGATACGTCCACGACCGTAAGTATCCGGCAGACCGGTGATGATTTTATTGTGACGGGCAACTTTCATCTCGTCAGTATAGATATCGAATACACCCTGGTTATGTGTTTTATGATATTTTGTGAAGATTTCATGCAGTTTCTCACTCGGTGTATATCCGTGTGTTGTGCAAGCTTTCTCAGCCATCTTGATTCCACCGTAAGGCATGAATGCTCTCTTCAGCGGTTTGTCTGTCTGCAGACCAACGACTGCTTCCAGATCTTTCATGCTTTCATCGATATATCCCGGGCCATATGCTGTGATACCTGAAACTACTTCTGTTTCCATATCCAGAACGCCGCCTTTTGCACGTTCTTCTTTCTGCAGCTCCTGCAGTTTTCCCCACAGTTTATCTGTTGCCTCTGTAGGTCCCTCCAGGAAAGTTTCATCTCCGTCATATGGTGTGTAGTTGCACTGAATAAAGTCACGTACATCTACGGAATTAACCCAGTTTTTACCCTGGAAGCCTTCCCACTGTTCAAACTTAGCCATTGCATATCCTCCTGTGTTTGTGTGTATTTAGATTGTTATCTTTTTGTCAGGTGTAGTATAACATCACTTTTTTCAAAAAACAAATAGAAAATAATCCCAAATCCATGAAATATAGGCATGTATGCAATTTTGTACAATCTTTGGCAGATATTGTATTTATTCAGGAACAATTTCCATATCTTGTGTTTTTTATCCTTTTTTTCTGTTTTTCTTCTCTGTTTCATAAGATTTCAGTGCCTTCATGGCGATTCCGGACATCGGATAAAGCATAATAATATTAAACACGGTCATCAGACCCACGCCGACGTCTCCAAGATCCCACACCACTGTGTATGCTGCCAGTCCGCCGATAAACATCATCACCAATGCAAGTACTTTATAGAGATTCTGCGGCAGCATTCCATCTCCAAACAGATATGATATATTTGATCTTGCATAATATAAAATACCGAGAAAAGTGGAGAAACTGAACAGCCAGAGTGTCGCTGCAATGAAAATCACACCAAACTGTCCCAGATGGTAGCCCATTGCTGCCTGTAAAAGTTCCATTCCTACCGCCCCTTCGGTCAGGCTTTCCGGCGTCAGAAGCATGATCATCGCCGTACAGCTGCAGATCACGATCGTATCAATAAAAACTCCCAGTGCCTGGGTCAGCCCAAGTTTTACCGGTTGATCGCTTTCTGCTGCCGCTGCCGCACAGGGAGCTGAGCCGGAACCGGCTTCGTTGGAAAACAAACCACGTTTCACACCATTCATCACCACCGTACCAAGTCCTCCTGCCACTGCCTGACGAATACCAAACGCTTCCTCAAAGATTCTGGAAAACACTCCCGGAAGGGCAGAAAAATTCATACAGATCAAAATCACAGTAATCAGAAAATAACATCCTGCCATAACCGGTACCAGCACATCAAGCACTTTTACCGTTGCAGTTTTTCGAAAAATGATCACTGCCGCAAGTGCTACCAGAACCACTGTGGTATAGATTGGCGGAATGTGAAAGGCATTATGGAATGCAGAAGTTACGGAATTGCTGATAACCTGACTGATTCCACACCAGCAGATCAGTCCGGAGATTGCAAAGAGAACGGATATCCCCACATAACGTTTCTTTTTTCCTCCCCGCTTTTCCTGTATAAATCTGTGCATATAATAGGCCGGTCCACCACGGTAGCCACCATATACCGGGTCTTTTTCTTTATAGATCTGTGCAAGAGTTGCTTCCACAAAGGCCGTGGACGAGCCGATGAGTGCCGTCACCCACATCCAGAAAACCGCACCTGCTCCTCCGGCGGAAATTGCCGCAACCACACCGACTAGGTTTCCCATACCGACACGTGTAGCGGTAGAGACGATCAGTGTCTGTAATGCCGACAATGTACTGTTATGGCTCTCCCCTTCCGCCTTTCCCTTTTTTTCAAACAATGTATGCAGCATGTCCGGAAACAGACGGATGGGAAGAAATCTCGTCCGGATCGTAAACCAGATTCCTGCCGGAATCAGTATCAGTACGAGCAGGGAAAGCCGAAAAGAACTTCCTCCCGGAAGCGGAAGCACGATCCAGTCACCCCATAAAAACTGATATACTTTTTCAATTATCGCTATCATATGACTTATCCTTTTCTTTTTTTATTCTCCTGCTGAGAGGATTGGACGGATTACCTTGGAAGATTCCTGTGTTTTTCTGTTTTTCTGCGGATACTTCCGGTAATTGCGGTATTTTCTGTATTTGCGATGTTCCGGTTTTCTGATTTCTGCACCGTTATTCTCCTGACGGACTGCAACTTCTTTTACCTGCTGTTCCTGTTTCTCTTCTGTCAGCACCTTTTCTGCCACCGGAATCTCTGTGTTTTCCGCATCAGGTTTCTGCTGCGTCGGGTTCTGTGATTTTGTTTCCTGTTTTCTTGTGTGTACCTGCAGTCTTGTTGTCTGCCCCGGATGTGCATTTCCCTTCTTCTGCTGTTTTTTTCCATGGAATTTCTTCTGCTGATCAGGTTTTTCTCTCTCTTCACCGGATTCTTTTTCCGCTTTTTCCATTTTTTCTGGTTTTTCTTTCTTTTCTTTTTTTTCTGTTTTTGAAGATTTTTCTTCTTCCAGATCTTCCTTTGCTGCTGCAATATCTGACGCAGTCTTCACATTTTCTCCACGTTCTGCCCAGTAACCTGTCAGGATCGCAAGACCTTTATCCTCAGACACAATATAATATGTCTCGTTTTTACCTTCATTTTCACTGATCAGATATCCCAGATATGTGGACAATTGAAAATCCAGTGCATTTTTCACACCGACTTCAACTTTTTGCAATACAATTTTTCCTTTTGTCTGATTCAGTTTTTCGTGAAGACCGAAGGTAAGTGTGGATGCGTTCTCACTGTAGAAAATACACACACAATCCTTCTTGCCAAGCTGATCCACCCCGTACATTCCATCAGCTTTTACATTTTCATAATCTACTAGATAATATGCCATAATTTTTCTCCATTTCTTCCATGTTTGTGAAGTACTATTCTTTTAACTGCACATCATTTTATTCTACCCTTTCCCGGCATTACTGTCAAACGCTCTGTGCATTTCTCTGCTACTTTTTTCTCTTACAGCTTTCCCAATGATCCATTGGTAAATGTCTCTATTATCATACACACCAAATGTTTATCCAGATGTACGTACTTTAGAGCGTGTCTGAAAAATCATTCCCGCAATCTGCACGCACAAAAAAGACGAATCTACTGAAAATGTATGATTCGTCTTTTTCCTTTTTCATATTGGCTGTCGATTGTTTCCATCCATCAGAACTTTCCGGATGTTCCTCCATGGCTTCTTCCAGAAGAGCTTGTGTGTGTGGAGCTTCCGCCGGATGAACTTCCGCTGGAGCTGGATACCACTCTGGATGTCACGTTGGATGCAACCAGCACATTCGAATTCTGATACAGGCGCATACTTCCTGCCACCTGGTAATCCGCTGCTGATTCTTTTTTCCGTACACTTTTCAGTTTTGCACTCTTCGATCTTCCTATCAATAAAGAAATCAGGAAACCAAATAAAAGGGAGATGGGGATATATACGGGATGGACTGTCCCTTTTGGCATATTATCCCCATCATATGGTTCTCCCGTATGGGCCTGGGTAAGGAACTTATCACAGCAGTCTGCAAAGTCGTTGAACGCATCTCCATACCTTCCGCCACTTAAGGCAGGTTTGAAATCATTTACCACATATTGCAGACCTGCATCGGTAAATGCTGTGATACCAAAACCATAGGTAGTGATAGCATAGTCTCTGTCTTCCATACTGATCAGCAACAGGATACCGTCATCGTCTTTTCCGTATCCGTAGCCGTTATAATCATAGAAATCGTCTGCATAATCCTGTGAAGTCTTTCCTTCCAGGGAATCCACGGTGACTACTGCCACTTCACATTCCTGTCTTTCACTGATTTCCTCCAGTTTATCCAGCAGAGCATCTGCTTCTTCCTCAGTCAGCAGACCTGCATCATCCACAAGCAGCGGAAGCTGTCTTTCTTGCGGAATCGCGCTGCCGGCTTCCTGAGTGTTCGAACCGGAAACTTCTGTAGTTTCCGAAGTATCGGCACCTGCCGTCTGGTCATCGCCCTGGCTGTCTGTAGCAGCCGGTTCTGCCACTCCCTGAGAATCCACGCTGCAGATAGCAGCTGCCGCATCCAGATAAGCATCTACACAATCCACATAATAATCCTGAATGGCAAATTCATTCCAGAGTTCATTTTCCTGTTCCTCCGTCAGTGGAGCTGACTCCATTCCTGAGCTGTAGATAAACCATTCCTGATCATCGATACTGTAGATCAGCATAAAGCCCGGATCATCGGCAAACAGTCCCTTGTACACCTGCTCAGATACCGCCGGAGTTCCCATGCCCTCCGTGGTGTTCGTGATCATACAGGTAATGCGAAGTCCCGCTTCTTCCGATATTGTTTCTGCTTTTTCGTTCAGCGTCGAAATATATTCCCCCAGCACATCGCTCTGATCAATGATATAGGTATTACTGTCCGCATATACAGGTATGCCGAAGAGCAATCCGAATAAAATGGAGAGTATCGTAATTTTTAATTTGTGCTTCATATTCTCACCCTCCTTCTTACATCAGTGCAATGATCCAAAGTAACAAATAGATCACAAGTCCGATGATACCGCCGCGAACCGATACGCCGATCCAGAACTTCTTTTTGTCCATCGGCAGGTTGCCTACCAGTTTTCCGCTCTGTCCGTTCATAGCGAAGGTAAATTTTTCACCATTCCAGGTGGTGTTCAGGATCCATACCGGATACAGTACATACCAGTATCTGGCATTGCATACATTTACATTACTGCTGGCCACCGTCACACGGTCCATATGAGGCAGGGTCTTTCGAAATGCATCTTCTGTAGCTTTTTTCACTCGCTCCCTGGCACGTTCCATACGTTCTTCCATGTCCATATCGTATCGATCTGCCATATATCCCGCAAGGTAAGCCGCCTGGAAAGGAACCGCCTCACGGAATTCAAAAGGCTCTATGGATTCCATCAAAGTATCATCCATTTTCCTGGATCCGTCTGCCGGAACGCGGGCAAAACTCAGATTTCCTCCACGCTGCATGGAATACATTTCGGTTTTTGTGTACTCTGTGTCTCCATTTCTCCACTTGGTGATACGCTCACCGTTATATGCGACACTTCCTTCCGCATCTACATCAAAGATCCAGAAAGGAACATAGACACCTTTCATCTCATCCACATGATTTTCTTTTTTAAATACCTTTGGAAGGTATTTTTTCCCTTTCAGATGGTTGAAATAAGCTGCCTTTGCCGCTTTTTTATCTTTCTTAAACGGAATGATATAATCCGGTTTCAGATCTCCGGCAAACTGTCCTTTCATGACAACCCTGTTTCCACAGAACGGACAGCTTGTTGCGCCGGTATTGGCATCTGCAACGATTTCTCCTCCACAGGATTGACAGGCATAGACCCGAATTCCATCTGTCTCGCCTTCCATCCATTGATTGTTGCCCATATCAGACCAGTTTTCATTGTTTCCTCCGGCATCGCCACCCTGATTGCCACCGGCATTTCCTTCGGCTTTCTCCTGCATCTGCTGATACTGGGCTACTTCCATTTCCGTATCACAGTAAGGACATTTCATTTTCTGAGTCGTACTGTCAAACTCCATGGCTCCGCCACAAGAAGGGCATTTGTACTCCATCATATCTGCCATAGCTCACCCTCTCCCTCCTTTTTACGCTCTGTCCCCGAAAAAATTTTCCGGGGACAGTAGCTCAGATATTTTTGTATAATGTCGACCGCATATTATGCGGACAGACAAACCGGCTTAGATTACTGATTTGGTTTTGGCTGTCCACAGAATTCGCAGAATCTTCCTGTGTTGGATGCGCCACAGCTGCATACCCAGGCACCACCGGCTGCTGCAGGATTTCCCTGTACAGGCTGGTTGTAATCCTGATTTGGAACACCTGCTCGCGGATCATAGTTGCCCTGATTCATCATTCCTGGCTGCTGGCCGTACATTCCCTGGTTCATCATGCCCGGCTGCTGGCCATACATGCCCTGATTCATCATTCCCGGCTGCTGGCCGTACGCTCCCTGGTTCATCATTCCCGGCTGCTGGCCGTATGCTCCCTGATTCATCATTCCCGGCTGCTGGCCGTATGCTCCCTGGTTCATCATGCCTGCCTGCTGGCCATACATACCGGCATTCATATTGCCCGGCTGACCATATGCGCCCTGATTCATCATGCCCGGCTGCTGATTGCCGTGCATTGGGGTATTTCCCATCATACCGGGCTGCTGATTGCCATGCATTGGGGTATTTCCCATCATTCCCGGCTGCTGACCGTACATTCCGGTGTTCATGTTGCCTGCCATATTGCCGCCGGAGAGTGCTGCGATGATCTGATTACCGATCTGCTCTACTGCCATGATCTTTCCACGGTCATTTGCATCGATGTCGAAATTATGTAACTGGAAATCCATATCGTCAAACCAGGGGCTGTTGATACCGATCATCATTTTATATTTGTAAGAATATTTGTATCTTGGAGGCACATAATCTCTCATCTCGCCATTCTGATCCCGATACTGTTCTTCTGTACGATCCTGTTCCACATCCATGCGACAGCTTGTAACCTGAGAAAGATCCAGAATATCCGGATTGGTCTCTACATCCATCTTGGTGCCAATCGCAAATTTCTGATGGTTATCATCAATAAATACATGATAATTATTGTCTGCTTTCAGATCTCTGGTCACACGGAAATTACGAACTGCCTCTTTGTTCTGTTCTCTGTATGCCAGCTGTTTCTTAATATCTTCTACTGTACTGTGGCGACGCTCCTCAAACCAGGGAGACAGTTTTTTTGCACAATCCTTACACAGATTGCCGTCATCCAGTTTTCTGTTTCCTAACAGACCAATCTTCTCACCACAGATATCACATACTTTTTTATCAAATAAACCCATACCTCTTCCTCCCTTCCTGATTACTGAATATCAGATTCGTTAAAAGGATCTCCGCATTCCGGACAAAAACGCGGTGGATTTTTCGGATCTTCCGGGGTCCATCCACATTTATCACAGCGATATAACGGTGCATCCGCCGGTTTTTTTGCTCCACAGTTCATACAGAATTTGCCCTGATTGACAGTTCCGCAAGAACAGGTCCATCCTTCCGGTTCTGCTGGTTTTTCTTCTGCCGGCTTCGGTGCTCCGCATTCCGGACAGAATTTTCCTGTGGCAATATTGCCACATGCACATTTCCATCCTTCTGCAGGTTTTGGTTCCGGTTTCTTGGAACCACATTCCGGACAGAACTTTCCGCTTACTACATTTCCACAGCTGCAGGTCCAGGTGTCTGCTGCAGGTGTTGTTACCGGTGCTGCAGCTGCTGCCTGCTGCTGCGCTGCTTCTGCACGGAGTCTTTCTTCTACCTGTCTGCGGATCTCTTCTTCCTGGGCTTTTTTCTGTGCTTCTTCCTGACGTCTGGCTTCTTCCTGCTGCTGACCCATAGCGAACAGATTCTGCGGATTCATACCGCCGCCTCCTGCGTTCATGGCCATGCCCATTCCCATAAACCCTGTCATTGCACCTGCTTCATTGGATGCTGCTGCTTTCATGGCGTCTGCCTGTGCTCCAACCATAGTAGCTGCTGCCATGGTAGGATCTCTCATGATCGCGGTACGCTGTGCCTGTTTGATCATCTCCGCATCTTCTTCCGGTAAAGTTACGGAACCCAGAGCGATACTTACTACCTGCAGACCACGAAGCTGTCCCCACTTGGCGGACAGAGATTCATTCATGGCATTTTCCAGTTCTGTATTATGAGTGACGATCTGATTCGGACGTAATTCCAGATCAGATAATTTTCCAAATGCCGGCTGAAGTGCACTGATAAATTCTGTTTTCAGCTGACTTTCCAGCTCTTCTCTTCTATACTCATCCTCTACATTTCCACATACGTTGCTGTAGAACAGAAGCGGATCCGCGATACGGTAAGAATATACACCGGAGCAACGTACTGCCACGTCCACATCCAGTCCGATCTTGGAATCTACTACACGGAACGGAATCGGATTCGGTGTTCCGAACTTGTTATCGATCAGCTCTTTTGTATTGAAATAATATACTCTCTGATCTTTTCCGGTATCTCCGCCATAGGTGAATCGTTTTCCGATGGTTGCGAAGGTTGCTTCGATACTTGATCCAAGACTGCCGGTAAAAATAGATGGCTCTGTGGAAGAATCAAAGGTAAACTGTCCCGGTTCTGCACAAACTTCGACAATTTTACCCTGTTCTACGATAATCATACACTGACCGTCTGCAACAGCGATTCCACTTCCGTTTGTAATAATGTTATCGCTGCCTTTTGTGTTGGAGGATCTTCCTGAAACACGTTTCTGTCCCTTTTTTACCATTACATCTTTATCCATGGAATCGCAGTAGAAAAACTCCTTCCACTGATCTGCCATTACGCCGCCTGCTGCGCCCATAGCTGCTTTTATAAGTCCCATACAATTTTCTCCCTTCTTTATACATAGTTTTTCGTAACTGTTCAGTGCCTTCACAGTCACGAGCCAAAATGCATGTAAAATCACCTTCGGTGACGCATTTTGGCTTGTATATCTCGGGATCCTGGCATAGTCATACCAAAACACCTTGCAAACCAGTGGCTACTGACAATTACATCTTTTCCTTTTTTTGTAATATTATTATTACAGATATCTTATTGTCAGTCACTAACACTTGTGATAGCAAATGAAATACTTCTTGATATTTTATAATGTCTGCCAATCTTTCAATGTGCTTACGACCAGCTTACTTTCCAGCACTGCGGCCAGTAATTCTTCCTTACAGGAATAGCCGGCTTTTGCTATCATATCCTGAAAATTCCATCGAACTCCTGCTGCCGAACAGTTCATCTGTTTCCCAATCTCCGAATAGGAATAGCCTTTGATATACAGTCTCAGCATCTCCAGCTGCCGGGGACTGATCTCATCGCTTTTCATCCACTTCAGTTCCACGGCCGGCGCCTTGTCCGGAAAGACATGTTCTCCCTCCAAAGTCCGGTCGATCACCTCCATAATTTCTTCCTGTCCGTGATCCTTATACCACAGACTGTCTGCGCCCTTCTCTTTTGCCCGTGTAAGGATCTCCGGATCCACCAGAGATGTGATCACGATGATCTTCACTGCCGGATGTTGTTTTTTGATAGTTTCTGCAGCCAGCAATCCGTCATGGTTCTGGAAGGTCTGGACGTCCATCAGGACAAGATCCACCACCGTATGATTACAGTAAGAAACAGCCTTTTCTCCGTCGTTCAGAACGTCCACCAACAAGAATCTTTCATCCCCCTGCACCATGCTGGCAAAATACTTCTGCATAATCTTCTGGTCTTCCACAAGTAACACTCGTATTTTCATTTTTCATCACTTTCCTTTTTATTCTTCTTTTAACTGTTCAGTATCTTCACAGGTACTTTCTCTGAACTTTTGATCTCTCTGTCTTTTTCATGAGACAGTAACAGAATCAGTTCAAACTCAGGCGAAAAGATCACCTGCATCTTTCCTCCTTCCCGCTCCACTGTTTTTCTAAGAGATGTCAGTCCTCCGCCCTCCTGGGATCCTTCTGCGGGTTTCTTTCCATTGTTGGTGATCTGTACCTTACAAAGCACTTTATTGTTTGTTATCTTTACAAACACCCTGGTTCCACCGGCGTGCCTTGCACAGTTGGTCATACATTCCATAATCGCCTGGTCGATCAATAACTTCTGATATTCTTCCTCCGGCATGCTTCCGGTGACAAATACAGTGATTCCAAGCTTTTCTGCCTTTTCTGTGATGGACTCTTTATTCTCGTCCTGTACTTCCTCCATATTTCCCAGCAAAATCTGTGCCGTCTGCCTTATGGTCTTTAACTGCCCTTTCATTTTCTCCGGTTCCGCTTCCTCTTCCAGAAGCTGCCGGACCGCCAGCAGGCTTCGTCCGAAGCTGTCATGGATACGGATCTTCATAGCCAGAGTTTCCTCTTCCCTGATCTGATCATCGATGCATTCATACATTTTTCTTATTTCTTTATTCAGCCGGATAAGTTCTTCATTGCTTTTCTGAATCTTCTCACTGTTAAAATAAAGATTGGTCACATCCAATGCCAGCACCTGTATATAACCCTGCAGACTGGGATCCTCCAGTTTTTCCTGGCGAAAATCCCATACGGTACCATTCGGAAAATAATACAGATTTTTCTTTTTCCCTACTTTTGAGATTCCGTTGGAATATTGTTTTGCCTCCAGTGCTTCTTTTAAAAGCAGATAGCTTTGCAGATTCTCTCCGGTAAGCATATAGCCTAACTGGTACATTTTCTCATTACATAATACGATCTGTCCAATGCCATCACAAAAACAGATTCCGCACTTCAGATGATCCAGGGTCTGTTTGATGGAGTATACAGACAATTCTTTTTTGTATTTTTCATCTTCGCGCCGGATACGACAAATCAGATAACCGGTATCTGCAAAAATGAGAAAAAAAAGGATTCCTGCAGGCCAACCGGCTGCAATATGTAGAAGCTTGTTTTTCCCTTCCCAAATAGCCAGATAATCACTCAGCAGATCCGTAAGAATTCCATAGGTGACACTCAGCAAAAGAAAATTGACAGCCATAACCTCCACTTTCCGCTTTCTGGAATGCTGAACACACAACAGCCTGATCTCCACCAGGATCAGAAGAAAAAACGCAACCAGAATCATTTCCTGGACAAACATACCGGATGTTTCAAAGGATTTCATCGTTGCCTCCTTTCTCTGACAGTTGCAAAGCCAGAAACCATTCTTTTTCTTCTTCCTGTTCCATATGTAACAAAGGATATTTTTCTTGCAGACTCTTCGTCTGACAATCACCCTCCAGGTTCACCGAGATTCGAAGGACACCATTCAGTTCTGTCAACCGATAGAAAAAAGAGCCGCCCTGTTTCAGAAGCAGTTCTACGATCTGCTCAAAGAAATCATAAGCTCTCAAGACAAGTTGTGCCGGTAAAGTTTCTTTGCCGGTTTCTATATAATACTGTCCCTGAATCTCACAAAAGACCAGATTACTGCAGGATTCCCGCAGGCTCTGGATCAGTTCTTCTTCCTTTAATTCCTTACCTTCCAGTGCGGAAAGTGTCAGATTCTTCCTTCTTTTCAGATAAGACCCTACGATCAGGATTTTCCCCAGAAGTCTGTGATATTCCCTGTGATCCGTACACTGTTCCAGCTGATCCACATATCCGGCGATCTGTTGAAATTGTTCTGCCGTCTGCTTTTGCATCAGATCGTAAAGCCGGTTCTTTTCTTCTGCCTGTTTTCTCTCTTTTTCTTTTTGATATTCCAGCTTCAAAAGCTGGTTTCGATCCCTCAGTTCTTCGCGAAGCTCATAGAGACTTTCATAAGCAGCTCGATGCTGACGGATATCTTCGATCCAGAAAGCATACCCTCCATTGATAGGGATACTGTTCAGACGGATCCCTTCTTTTTCATATCCCGGATTCTCCAGTGCTTCTTTCATCTCTTCTTTATCCAGCTCGATTCCGTCACCGGTTGTATAACGGATGTTCAGATTCCGGTCACTGATCTGTGCATTGATTCCCCTGGAAGCCTGAAACAATTCTCCGTATCGGTTATTTACCAGAATCAGACCACACTGAATGCAGCTTTCAAAAAGAGCGGCGATCAAAAGGCAACAGGCCGCCGCCATATCTCCTGCAATGATCTTCAGATGTGGGATACGGAAAATATTGGCAATGCACCAGATAAAAAACAGTCCTAATGGCACAAAGGGAAGCCATATTTTCTTTTTCCCGGGGTTTCTGCATTTTGCGATTAATATGCCCAGCATAGTAAGAAAACCGATAGCGATCCATGCCACACAAAGCACAAATCCCGGACCATAAAAATACTCATCATCTGTCCATGGCTTTTCTGCCGGAAAGCGGAATACCAGCTGATGAAGATCGTTGGTCATAACAAGCAGGATCACGCCCACTGTGATCACCAGGAAAATACCGGTCCATTGTCTCCTCTTTTGATTTTCACTTTCTCTCATCTTCAATGCCGCAATCACACTCAGAGATGGAATAGCCAGTAGCGGGACATAATATCCATACCAACTGTAACGCCGCAATACCGGTTCATAAAATACATTGTATTTCAGAGTACGGATAACAAACCAGAAAACCATAAGAGATGCAATACCACACAGGCATCTTCGTGCTGTCCTGTTGACGATCCTTCGCTGAAGGGAAATTCCCCAGACACAATATAAAGTGATATACAAGTATGCCCTCGTCAGTTGAAAAAAAGCTACCCAGCCTGATTCTCTGTTCGTTGGAAGATGACGGCATATTATGGCAGTGATTATACAACCACCGGCAAGGAGCAGATTCCGGATTTTTTTGATTTTTTCTGTTTTTTCATTCATCTGATTTGTAGAATTCCTCTCCTGATAATGCTAAGGACTTTTGCCCTTGCTTAATGACTTCATGGTAACTGCTCTACGTCACACAGTTACTTTAAGTATATACATTATACCGTATCTTCTCTCTATATCTCAAGTCATAACAGACACCCGCGAACAGCAATCAAAATTGGTCCACCGGACCAATTATTGATATGCAATGCAACAAAAAGATCCAGGTGAAAATAGATTTCATCAGGATCTTTCTTCGTTTTCTTCTCTTACATTCTCTTTTTTGCGGCCCGGATCAGTTTCTCCAGCCCTTTGTTGCATTCTCCGATGGGCACATCGGCGCAGATCACCTTTTTACATTTTTCCATAACCTGCAGTGCTTTCTGCAGATGCTCCTGAGTGATCTGGCAAAAAGGTTTCTCTGTGATCACCCTGGCGGCTAGCAGGCGGGCTAACTGATAATCCACATCGTTGGTGTACAGGATGCCTGTTGCAAAGGGGATATTATCCTTTTGTAATTTTCTGTAGATGGGTATTCCCCTTCCGCATCCGGCGATCACGAAGACCTCCGGCTCCCCCTCAACCTTTGGAAGCTCAATGCTGCCAAATCTTGGATCATAGAATCCGTTTTCGATTCCGTATAATTCCCGGATGGTCTGTTCTTCAAAGATCTGTTCCGGAGTTCCGTAATAACAGACATGATCTCCTTTTACGCAAAGGATCTGATCTGCAATCTTCTGGGCCAGATCGATCTCATGGAGAGACATGATCACGGTTATGCCCTTTTCTTTTGCCATAGAACGGAGAATGGATAACAGTTCCAGCTTATGACGGATATCCAGAAAAGAGGTAGGCTCATCCAGCACGATGATCTCCGGTTCCTGGCAGATAGCTCTTGCCAGAAGGACTCTCTGACGCTGCCCGTCACTGATGGCATTAAAATCCCGGCTTCCCAGTTCTTCTGCATGGACGATCCGCATGGCCTCATCCACTTTATCCTCGTCTTCCCGGCTTAAGATACCCAGGCGACCTGTATAAGGATAGCGACCGGTTGCCACAATATCATGACAGGTCATCAGTTCCGGCCGCATGCGCTCTGTCAGAACTACTGCCATTCTGGTGGAAAGTTCCTTGTAAGAAAGCTTGTGCAGATCATTCTCCTCATACAGAACCTTACCGCCAAGTATCTTCAGCTGTCTGGTGATACTCTTTAAAATTGTTGATTTTCCGGATCCGTTCGGTCCGATCAGTGTGACAATCTCTCCTTTATGGATACCTACCTGAATCTGATCGATCAGAGGCTTTCCGTTATATCCCACCGTCAGCTGATCCAGATGAAAATAATATTCTCCCATGTCAGTTTCCTTTCTTCCGGTGCAACATCATGAAAATAACCACCGGCGCACCAAATATCGAAGTCACGGTACTGATATTCAGTTCCAGCGGTGCAAATGCCATACGCGCGATCAGATCACACATCATACAGAAGACACCGCCACCCAAAAATGTGGCAGGAATGACGATCAGTGGCCGGGAAGTTCCAAGACTTCTCTTTACCAGATAGGGAACAGCGATTCCCACGAAAGAAATCGGTCCGGCAAATGCAGTCACACATGCAGAAAGCACACTGGAAGTCAGTATCAACATAATCCTGAAAAAGCGAATATTCACACCCATACTCTGGGCATAGGCTTCTCCCAGCTGGTAAGCTCCGATCGGCTTGGACATGAAAAATGTAATAAGGATCGTCACTCCGATGACAACTGCCGCCACCTTCACATTGCTCCAGTTCATACCTGAAAAGCTTCCCTGGCTCCATCCGTGAAGATTGACAATATCCGAGTCCTCTGCAAAAGTCACCACAAAATCCGTAACAGCTGAACAAATATAACCGATCATGATACCGGCTACTAACAGAGTTGCCATATGATGGATCCGCCTGGACACCAGAAGGATAAAACCTGTGGCGATCAGAGAACCGATAAAAGCTGCTATGATCAGCGTATAAGAAGATACCACCTGAAACCGTCCCAGAAAATAAATCATCGCCAGAGCTACCACCATTTTGGCTCCGGAGGAAATACCGAGCACAAAGGGCCCTGCAATAGGATTTTCAAAGAAGGTCTGTAATAAAAATCCGGAAAGAGAAAGTGCTCCCCCAAGGATGGCCGCCATCAGAATTCTTGGCAGACGGATCTTCCAGATAATGTTATATTCCATCTTATTTCCTTCCCGAAGAAAAATAATCTTTAAGATCTTTGGGATAGAGATATCCACATTTCCGGTATTGATATTCAAAACAGTGATCACGCAGAATGCCGCCAGCAGTACGAGAAATACCGATGTATACCGGCTTCTGCGCAGAAAATTTTCATAATGAAAATCGGTTGCCCCCTGAAGGGCTTCTTTTCGTTTTTTCATGATTTCTCCTGTTACTTATCACTTACTTTAGTAAGGAATGTCATGTCTTTCTCATCTCCGTCGGTTAACATCAGATGAAAATCTGTGATCAGCTGACCAACGATATCCGTTGCCTGATACATATATTTTCCTACACACCATACATTGCCTTCCTGAACAGCTTTGAAGTCCTCAAACAATTCGTTCTTTGCAACCAGTTCGTCTACGGACTGGATGGGATTGTCAATAGTGGCATTGTATACCAAATAATCGGCATCTGCTGCAGCTGCATAGAATTCCTCCATGCTCATGGATACGGAAGCACTGGTTGTCTCCACACTGTCCAGATCCTGGAATACGTATCTTCCGCCTGCCAGCTCGATCATGCTTGGAATATAATCCTGGGTTCTTCTCACTACAATAGAACCGTCCGTACTTACAAAGAAAAATGCCACCGTCTTTTCCGTATTTTTAAATTCTTTCAGGTCGCCGATTACCTTGGCCTGTTCATCAAAGAAGCTATATGCCTCTTCTTCCTTATCTAACATAGCGCCATACAGCTTGATCCATTCTGTTCTTGCCAGAGGATGGGTCTCGTAGCTGGAGCGGTCGATAAATACCGGAATATCCAGGTCTTCGATCATCTCCTGTACTTTCGGTGTGTGGAGAATCATAGTGGATTCAATAGCCACATCGCAATCCTGATCTACCAGCATCTCATAATCCGGCTCGCTGTATTTTCCTGCAAACTGGATCTTCCCGTCTTCCATGGCCTGTTTGGCCTCTTCGATATACCAGCCGGAGGCATCGATTCCACTCATCTTGATGTTATCCATGGAATCCAGTGCACGGAAAAGCGCCATAGTGGAGCTGGCTGCCAGATAAATCTTATCCAATGGTTTCTGTAGCACGATGATACTGTCATCCAGACCTTCGGGAGCCTCCGCTCCCTCAGGCACCAGAAGATACTGTGCACTGTCATGTACATCGATCAGCTGATAATCATCTTCATAATAATACACATCAAAACAATCTGCATACTCCAGTTTCAGCTTTCCCTGGCAGGTAAGCCCTGCCACCTCAGGTGCATCGGATGCATCCGTCAGATAAGAAGCTGTATCTCCGGATTCCTCTTTCTGTTCTGCATCCTGCTGCTTTTCTGTATCTTTTTTTGCGTCTGCAGAATCGGTTTCTTTCGTTGTATCCGTGCTTTCCCGGGTCGTACTCTCTGCCTTTTCAGAAGCAGATGGGGTATCCCCACTGCCGCCACAGCCGGTAAGCAACATGGCTGCTGCAACGAACACCGCCGTCATCCGGCTGCATTTCTGATAAATATTTTTCTTCATTCTTTTTCCCCGTTTGTTTTTTCGTCTGTAACTATTCTGTATCTGTTAACAAATACGACAATCTTTATTTTTTGCTTTTGGCAGCTTTAACTGCTTTGTCATACAGTTTGTCTGTCTTGTCGCTGCATCCGAAGAATGCACCATATACCTTCAGCCACTCAGCTTTGCCAAGATCAGACTCTTCGTCTGCAGATCGGTCGATCAGCATAGGGATACCGAGAGTTGCAAAATTATCCGCCAGCTGATCCAGCACTGCCTCTTCCTCATTTTCATCGGAACTGTCTGTTGTTTTTTTGCTGTCTGTATCTGTACTCTTATCGTCTGCGTCTTTCACATCTGCTTTCTTCTGATTCTTACTGTCGCTGTTTTTCTTGCCGTCGGTATCGCTGTGCTTTTCTTTGGCATCTTCTGCTGTTTTGCTTCCCGGCAGAACTTCTGAAGAAACGATTGCAAAATCGATCTTATTCTTTACCAGTTCCCGGAATTTCAGATCATCGGCTGCCCCTGCATATACCATCTTATCTTCTTCCAGTCCTTTATTGACTGCATCGATATCTGTCTCATCCTTGTCAAATCCTACTGCTTTGACCTTTTTCAGAAGTTTCAGAGTTTCCAGAGTGTTGACAGACTCTTCAGAATCCACATAAGCATGCTTGACAGGCAGTTTTACAACAATCATTTCTTTCTCGATACCTACCGGCAGTTCTGCGTCGGAATCTTCCGGAACGATAAGATATTTTACAACCTTTGCCTTATACAGATCTGCTGTGATCTCTTCCTGGGTCTGTACTACAGCCTCTCCCTCATCGTTATAGGCTACGCTCTGGGTGTCTGTGTTCTTCTTTTCCTCATCATTTCTCTTAATGGTAATCTTGGCAACTTTCTTTTTGCCACTCTTACCGGTTTTCTTGGTATCCTTTTTGTTATCCGCATCCGCTGTATCCTTGGCTTCTGCATCCTTTTCCAGCTTCTCCGGATCCTTATCGGTATCCTTGGACAGATCGATCTCCAGAAGAGTTATATCATCGTCATAATGATAGATTTTAAAATAGTCGGCATAGTCCAGTTTTGTCTCTGATTTGTATTTCAGACCGATGATATCCGGCGCCTTCTCATCCAGCTTGTCCTTGCTTCCAAAATTCGTGCCGTTGCCGTTTCCACCTGCTGCGCCGCTTCCGTCTCCGTCAGCCGCTGCCAGGTAAACCATAATGCTGTACTCGATCTCGTGAGCTGCGCTCATCTTGGTGGTCATACCAATGATCTTATTATTTTTATTCAATTCCACCGGGATTACAAAAATGGACTTTCCGCCGGTGTGGGTCGGGAAATATTTCTTTCCGTTTGCTTTTACATACTGGTATGCAGAGCTGCTGAATGCGATGGTTGCCAGAGCCTGACCGTTTTTGATGGTTACTTTATCGCAGGTAATACTTACCTTTCCTGTACCACCGGACCAGGTGAATTTGTCCGGAGTGTAAACACCGTCTTTCAGCTTAGTTTTGCTGTTTACCTGACTGGTGGATCCACTGGTATCGGACTCTGATTTGGATTCTTCAGCTGGTGTTGTGTCCTTGGTAGAATCTTTCGTTGCGGTTGGATCTGAAGCCGGTGTTGGATTTGTATTTACTCCTTGATTGCTTCCTGCTTCATCAGAAGATAATTTTTTCAGATCTTTGGAACTTACTGTAATGCTTCTATCGTACCACCTGTCTCTTTTCACTGAATGGGATGCCATAGCTAGTGGAGTATCCAGTGTTGAAATTGGAATGATATAACTTCTTCCGGTTTTTTCTTCGCCGTTTTCAATATAGGATTTTTGCTCATCTTTACATCCAATCCACTGACTCTCATTGCCAGCTGCTTCTGCTGCGGTTCCCATGTACAGATAATCATATCCGATTCCACTTAAAGTGATTTCTGCACTCATTTTTCCATTTTTTACCGTTAATATAGTTGCCACTACACGGAACATCTCTGCTCCTGTAGAGATAGTCGTTGTATAAACACCATCCGCCGGAACACCTGCAGGACGTGCTGGTTGAGATGGCGCAGTAGAAGGCGCAGGCTTTGTAGGCGTTCCAGGTGTTGTCGGTGCTTCTGTCTCACCACTATTTTTTACCTCTGGAATCGTCAGAAATAACTGATATTTATTAAACCAGGTTCCATCCGGCTTTCCCAGAACTACAGGAATAGCTTTTCCTGCTTTATTCTTATCCACAGAAAAATGAAAAGTCCATTCTTTCCCTGTCAAAGTTCCATTGACTGTCGGTGTTTTTTCTGTATCTTCATTCCATCCAAAATAAAGTTTATCAAAGGATTTATTCGCCGTCTTAACTGTTAATTCCATCATATTTTCAGCAGATTTTACTTCTGCTGAGGATATACTGAACATTTTGAATTCTGAACCATCCTCTTTGATCACCTGGGACTTCGTTGAATCCGGTGACTTCATTACTTCTTCTGGAATTGTTAAATACAACTGATATTTGCTAAAGCAGGTTCCATCTTTCTTTCCTAAAACTATAGGAATGGCTTTCCCTGACTTGTTTCTATCGACATTGAACTGAAACTGCCACTCCTGTTCTGTTTCTGACCAGGTACCATTAATAGCCGATGTTTTTTCTGCATCTGCATTCATTCCAAAATATATCTTATCAAAAGCTACATTTTTTGTTTTTAATGATAATTCAATCTTGTTTCCTGCTGCTTTGGCTTCAAATGAGGATACCTTGAACATTTTAAATTCTGAACCATCCTCTTTGATCACCTGAGATTTCGTTGTGTCCGGTGATGTCACGCCAGGCACACTGGGAACAGTTGAAACTACAGGTTCTGTACTCGGTGCCTCTGACGGTGCCGGTTTTTCTGAAGGTTTTGCAGAGTCTTCCTTCTGTGTTCTCTCCGGAACCTGACAGAACAGATCCTGTTTTGTATACCACTCTCCGGATTCTTTTATTCCCAGAACGATCTGCAGCTTACTTCCCAGCTTTTCCTCGCTGACTGCAAACTGGAACTTATACTTTCCGTTCAGATCCTTTTCCCCGGCGATCACCGGTGTTTTCTCTGCATCTTCTTTCTTTCCGATATATAACTGATCGTAAACATCGCTGTCCGTATAAACTGTAACCAGACATTCCTCTTTTGTCTCAACCAGTTCTGCCTTTGTCACCTGTACATCCGGCTGTGTTTTCTCCGGCTTGGTTTCGGCATTTGTATTCTCATTATTTTTAACTTCTTCCGGCTGTGCAGCTGGTTCCGCAGTCGGTTCTGTCACACTCTCCTGCTCCTTTTTTGCATCAACCTTCTGTTCTTCATTTTTTTCTTTCTCAACATTCTCCTCAGCCTTTGGCTCCTCTGCGGCCTGTTGACTGACTTCCTGTGTTACCTCCGGTTCTGCTGCCGGAACTTCTGCTTCGCTTACCTGTCCTGCTGCAGCTTCATCAGGAGTAGCTGCAAATGTTCCTGATGGCATACCCAATGCCATCATAACAGACAGGGATACGGAGAGAATTCTCTTTCCTGTTCCTTTCATCTCACATTTCCTTTCTTTCGACATATTGTCCGACACGGTCAACAGAGAAAAGACCGCAAAACTGTCCGTCAAATCGCTTTCAAAAAAAGATGCACATAGTATAACATATTCCCTGGGGAAGTCATGCCTGAAAACAATGTTGCAACCGTTCATTTCATTCATAATGATATTGAACAGTTACCCATTTTCCACAAAAAAGTCTGCAGCCATACCCTTCTTTCGTGAGAATCAGATACAACTACAGACAAAAAATGTCTTCAGACTGAAACAACAGATTAACCTACCACTGCTTTCCCATCTTTTGGAGTTCTGCTTTCTTCGGAAGCTCTTCACCAACTCTCCCAGCAGGTTTTCTGACTTACAGATCAACGCTTTGCCAAACCTTCTCACATGGATCTCCCACGCAATGGCTGCCTTCGAAAATCTCCGGCATATGACATCACTCCCTGCTTACAGTGACCGGATCGCTCAGGACTCTCACCTGATTCCCTATTATCCTCGCAACTACAATCGTTTTGAGGCACTGGAAAACTCTGTCAAAGCCTAGTATAGCAAAGAACCATTAGATGTCAAGTTCTTGTCCGAAAATTCACCTGGCCGACGGCAAGAAGGTGGTAAGAGGCATACTCTGATCAACTTTATCGCCTTCTGCCAAAACACAGAACCGGAGCCGCTCCTGGCGGGACTGACAGCCTTTTGCTGGTGCTTTTAGCAAAGATGAGATCCAGCGTCTACGCAGACT